>ERZ1370068.10549-contig-9238_pt1 | contig 31735 bp, 37 predicted proteins | sample MGYA00561227_ERZ1370068 | MGnify/ENA primary metagenome ERZ1370068 (study PRJEB38410, sample SAMEA6850437) | metagenome | study: Metagenomic assessment of the ecological functions of the soil: analysis of the soil microbiota associated with the...
GCTTCGTTCAGTTACGTATTGCTGATTCGAAGGCCGCCGAGTGGCGCCCAGCCAGCTCGTCGGCGACCGCGAAGCCGATGTTGTGGCGCGTGCCGCGATATTTCGCGCCGGGATTGCCCAGCCCGCACGATCAGCCTTCATCAGGATTATTTCTTCTTGTCCTTCTCTCTTCTCCTCCTCGTCCTCGTCCTCGTCCTTCTTGCCCTTCTTGATCACTTCCGGTTCGGCCGGTGTCAGCGGCGCAGCCACCGCGGCTTCGGCAGGCGTCGCGACCTCCTCGAGCCTTCGGCAGGATGACGTGGACGATCATCATGTCGGGGTCGCTCACCGGCTTTCCACTTCGGGTCGACGGCGAGGTCGCGGACGCGGACGCCCTGGTGCAGCATGAGCTCGCTGACGTCCACCTCGACGTTCTCGGGAATGTCGGCCGGGAGACACTCGATCTCGATCTCGCGGCGGATGAACTCGAGGAGGCCGCCCTGCTGCTTCACGCCCTTGGGCTCGCCTTTGACGACGATCGGGATGGGCACCCGCAGCGATGCTGGTCCATGACCACGCGGTAGAAATCCGCGTGCAGCACGTGGTGGGTGATCGGATCGAGCTGGTATTCCTTCACGAGGACGCGCGCGTCGCCCGCGCCCGCCAGCTTCAGCGAGATGAGCGTGTTGGCGCCCGACTCCGGAGTGCAGGATCTTCAGCAGCGCCTTCGGCTCGACCGACGATCGGCGTCGCCGGTCGTTGCTCTCGCCGCCGTAGAGCACGCCCGGCACCCGGCCGGCCGCGGCGCGTCCGACGCGCCTCGTTCTTCCCGCAACGTATCGCGCGCGATTGCTTCGAGTATCGCTTCCATAGTTCCTGATTCCTAATTCACAATTACACGAACAACGACGAGACCGACGTCTCCTCGTGAATGCTCTTGATCGCCTGGCCGAGCAGGCGCGCCACCGAGAGCACCACGATCTTCTCACTGCTCATGCCGGCGCGCGCGAGCGGAATCGTGTTGGTGACGATCAGCTTGTCGATCGGCGACTTCTCGATCCGCTCGACCGCCGGACCCGACAGCACGCCGTGCACCGCGCAGGCGAGCACCCGCGCCGGCGCCGTTCGCCTTGAGCGCGGTCGCGGCCTTCGTGATCGTGCCGGCCGTGTCGATGATGTCGTCCTGGATGATGCAGGTCCGGCCCTCGACGTCGCCGATCACGTTCATCACTTCCGCCGTGCCGTCGTCGGTGCGGCGCTTGTCGATGACGGCGAGCTCGGCGTCGAGGCGCTTGGCGTAGGCGCGGGCGCGCTCGGCGCCGCCGGCGTCGGGCGCGACCATCGTCAGCTTCGGGATAGTCCAGCCGCGCCAGGTAATCGATGATGACCGGCGCCGCGAACAGGTGATCGACCGGAATGTCAAAGAACCCCTGAATCTGCGCCTTGTGCAGATCCATCGTCAACACGCGGTTGGTGCCGGCCGCGCTCAGGATGTTGGCGACGAGCTTGGCCGAAATCGGCACGCGCGGCTTGTCCTTGCGATCCTGCCGCGCGTAGCCGTAATACGGGATCACGGCGGTGATCCGCGCCGCCGACGACCGGCGGAACGCGTCGATCATGATCATCAGCTCCATCAGGTGCTGATCGACCGGCGTCGCACAGGTCGGCTGCACGACGAACACGTCGGTGCCGCGGATGTTCTCGTCGATCTGGAACGAGACTTCCGAGTCCGGGAAACCGCCGCAGCCGCGCCTGGCCAGGCTGCGACGCCGAGAAACGCCGCGATCTCCCGCGTCAGCTCGGGATGCGCGCTGCCGGAAAATACTTTCAGCTCGCCGAACCCGGTCGCCATGAAGGGCTCACCCATCACCTACAGCCCTCGCGAGTTGGCTGGGGCGGAAGGATTCGAACCTTCGAATACGGGATCCAAAGTCCCGCGCCTTACCGCTTGGCCACGCCCCATCATGCCTGTGCAAGTCGCGCCGTGCTCGTATCGGGCACCCTCTGGGCTGACTTGAAAGTCCTGACCTCAGGAGTGGGCTGAACTGCCTGGCGCAAACGGTAAGTGTATCACGATGCCGTCTTTCAGCGGCAAGTCGCGTCGCCCGTCTGCGTGAGGTTCGTCTGAGGGCGGAGCACTACTGCAGGTCTAAAGACCTGCGCCACGAGCTGCAAGGCTGGCGCACACAACCGCGTAGCGCAAGGACTTTAGTCCTGCATCGGACATCGTCAGGCGATGCGCGAGAGCTTCGCGTATCTCGCCCGGTCGAGCGTGCGGGTCACCAGCGTCCGACGCGTCCGGCCGGCGAGCGCGCGCGCGGCCGACGCCGCCGCGACGCGGCTCCCGAACAGGCCGAACACGGCCGAGCCGCTGCCGGAAAGCAGCGGCATGCGAAGCGCCCCGCCGGCTCAACGTGCCGACGAGGCGACGGATTTCCGGATGACGCCGCGACACCACCGCCTGCAAATCGTTGCCTCCGCTCGCCTCCGCTCGTCCGCGCCGCGGTGCCGACAGCCTGGCGATCTCGATCGAGCCATCCGTAGGCCTCGCTGCGTGCTGACGCCAAACGCGGGAATGGCGAGCACCACCCACGACGCGGGCGCGTCGAGCAGCGGAAACAGCAGATCGCCGCGCTCGAGGCCGAGCGCCGGTACCGCCTTCGAGAAATACGGCACGTCGGCGCCAATCTCCGAGCCGCGATCGACCGCATCGTCTCGCGCGACATCCGCACCCGCCAGAGCGCGTCGAGCGCCCGCAGCGCCGCCGCCGCGTCGCTGCTGCCGCCGCCCAGCCCTGCCTGCATCGGAATGCGCTTCGCGACACGCACCGCGACGTCGCGCGGGATGCCGCCGCGGCCGGCACGCGCCGCCACACCCGCTCCGCCGCGCGCCACACGAGGTTGGTTCGATCGCTCGGACACGCGGGGTCGTCGCATTCGATGCGGAACGCGGCCCGGCGCGGCGGTGAACGTCAGCGTGTCGTGCAGCGCGATCGACTGGAAGGTCGTCCGCAGCTCGTGGTAGCCGCGTCGGCCCGCACGCCGAGGACGCGCAGCGATGAGATTGATTTTCGCGAAGGCGCGGACCGGACGCTCCGCCTGGCGGGCATCAGGCTGCCGGCGGCTTCACCCGCGAGGCGATCCGGATCGCTCCGACCCGCCTGGGTCTTGCCGCGTGGTGCGAGAGGCCCGGCCTCTGCAGCTCCTGAAGCGTGATCGGATCGGCCGACGCTGGAATCTGCACGCGAAACACGTCGGGGCCGAGCGGCACGTTGATCTCGACCTGCGACAGCGCGAGCTGTCAGATCGAATCCCGACGGCGGCGCCGACTCGCTCGTCAGCGAATCGATACGCGGCAGGCCGTTCTGGAAGTCGCGGTACTCCGCGCGCCAGCCGCGCTGAGCGCCGGCGCGACGGACCGACGCGACGAGCCGCCACGGCGCCGACGCGCTGTCGCGATGCAGGTAGCGTCGTGGCCGGCGCGCCACCGGTCGCAACGCGCCAGTCAGGTCGCCGAGCTGACGCGCGGTGCCCGGATCGGCCTCGCCCGCGCGCAGCCGGTGAGCGTCGCGCGTGCAGGTCGGCCGCGCCGAGCGGCACACCGGCGACCGCTTCGAGCACCTCGTCGGGAGGGCCGTGCTCGAGCACTCGGTCGATCGCGCGGCAGCAGCAACGTGGCGTCGTCGTGCCGGTCGCGGCGAAGATGAAGACGGGCTGCGCCGAACGGCGCGACCGCCTCGAGCCGGGCCGACGCCGGCGCGGCCAGGCCCGCCGAGCAGCCGGCCGCGCAGCCGGCTCGCCGCCGACCGATCCGCTCACGGCGATTTCAGCGGTGAAGGTGCGAATGCCGCGGCAGGCGCGCGTCGCCTGCGCGAGGACGTCGGCCGCGTCGGGCGCGGGCGCGCCCAGGTCCGGACGGCAGCTTCATCAGCGGCGCGCCGCACGACGCCGACACGACCGCGACCACCGCCACGAGCGCTCGCGCTGGGCCCATCGAAGGGCGCGCCGTCATTTCTTTGGGAGCTTCTGCTTCGCCGCGCGGATCTTCTTGTCGATGTCCGCCGCGATCGATCGAGTCGCCGTCGCCGCTGAGCGCGCGCGTCCAGGCGGCAATCGCCTCGTCGTAGCGCTCCAGCTTGAACAGCACCTCGCCGTAGTGCTCCTGGATCGACCGAGTTGGTCTTCAGCTGATCGGCGGCGCGCTGCAGGTTGTCGTCGGCGAGATCGAGCTTGTCGGCCTTGAAGTACGCCCAGCCGAGGCTGTCGAGAAACGACCCGTTGTCGGGCTCGATCTCGCAGCGCCTTCTTCAGGTAGCCGACCGACTCGTCGAGCCGCTCGCCGCGCTCGGCCAGCATGTAGCCGAGGTAGTTGAGCGCGGTCGGCGTTATCCGGGTCGCGCGCCAGCACCTGGCGAAACGCCGACTCGGCGTCCGCAAACTTCTTCTGCTTGTCGAACACGGCGCCGAGCTCGAAGGCGAATCGTCGTGTCGGCGGGAAACTTCGCCTGCGCGTCCTGCAGCAGCTGCACGCGCCTGCGGGCCGCGGTCGGCGTCCGAGTACATCTGCGCGAGCGCGATGTACGCGAGCCGGCTCGTCCGCGTGCGTTCTTCACGAGCATCCTCGAGCACGGCGATTCCCTGATCGGCTTTGCCGTTCGTGCCGCAGCGCCTGCGCCTGCAGCCGCGCGAGCCGCAGGTCGTCCGGGCTGCTGGCTGCGCGCCTGATGCGCGACGATCGGCGGCGCCGCCGATACTTCTTCGCGGCGAGGTTGCGCTTCGATCAGGTAGCCGGCGATGGCGGCATCGTCCGGCGACAGCCGACTGCGCTTCGTCGAACGCCGCAATCGCCTTGTCGTACTGGCCGAGCTCCTGATACGCGAACCCGAGATGCGGCAGCAGAAGGCCGAGCGTCGAACGACGAATCGTTCCCGGGAGACGATCGGAACTGGACGACGGCGGTCGACAGCTCATCGACGACGGCCTGATACTGCCGGCGCTCCTCGAGCGCTTCGGCGAGCGCGTAGAAGCCCCACGGACTCTTGCCGTTCTGCGCGATGACGCGGCGCGCCGTGGCTTCCCGCCGCCGTGAGGTCGCCGAGCCGCCGCTGCGCCTGCGACAGGAGGTAGACGCGCGCGCGCGTCGGTCGGGCGCGCCGCGACGACCTCGGTCAGCACGTCGCGCGCCTTGCCGATCGTCCTGGCGCGCCGCCGGCGTTCAGCAGCGCCGACGCGTACCGCGTCTTCAGCTCGGGGTTGCGCGGCGCGCGCCTTGCACCGCGCGCCGCAGTACGCGCCGGCCGCGTCCGTCCACCGGCGCTCGCGCTCGTAGAAATCCGCCAGCGTCGCGTAGCAGCCGCGGGTCGCTCGGCGACCGCCTGCTCGAGCCACTGCGATCGCGTCGGCGTTGCGCCCCGCGCTCGCGTAGCGCTTCGACCAGCAACTGCGGGCCGTTCCTGCCAGCCCGGCTCCTGGTTGACGAGATCGGTCAGCAGCGGAATCGCCTTCGTCGTACGACGCCGGCGCGGACATAGCAGCCGCGCCAGCGTCGCGCGCGACGTTCGGATCGGGCTCGCCGACCGGGCGATCGAGCGGCGCTGCTCGAGATGTTGGATCGCCTTGGCGATGTTCTCGTCGGCGCGCTGGCGCGCCGGCGTCCGCGGCGCGTTTGGACGCCGGTTCTCGGACAGCGCCGCATAGATCGGCCCGAGGACGCGGTTGCGCTTCGCGGTTGGCCGGCGCGATCTTCAGCGCCTGCTCCGCCGCCGTGACGGCCTCGCTCGAAGCTGGTTCTGCTGCAGGTAGACCGACGCCAGCTCCGCGAGACGATGTCCGCCGCCTCGGATCGAGCTCGATCGCGCGCTTGTAGGCCGCGATCGCCCCGTCGATCGTTCTCTGCGTCTTCGAGATGGCGGCCGAGCAGAAACTGATCGTACGCCTCGGCGATCTTGTCGGACGGCGACGGCGCCGGCTGGGCGCCGCCACTGGCCGTCGACCGCGCTGGCCTGCCGGCGGCGGCGGCGACGACCGATAGCGACGCGCTGAGAACGACTGGAAGGACGGCAAATTTCATACGCTTGAATTGTTCCACAAAACCGGCTAGGTGTCATATATTCGCGACCATGCCCGTCGACCCTGAATTGCTCGAGATTCTCGCCTGTCCCAACTGCAAAACGCCCGTCACGCTCGTCAAGAACGGCACGGCGCTCAAGTGCGCGAACGTGCAAGCGTGTATACGCGATCAAGGATGACATCCCGGTGATGCTCATCGACGAGGCCACGATCGAGGAATAGAGGTCGCTGATCACTGTCCTCGCTGGTCCCAGTGAATCAGCGTCCGATGGACCCGATGCGGATTCTCCTCGTTCGCCTCCGCCAGATTGGCGACGTCGTGTTCACGACGCCCGCCATACGCAGGCTGCGCGAGCGGTTTCCGACGCTCACCTCACCTACATCGTCGAACCGGCGCGCGGCGCCGATCGTCGCCGGCAATCCGCATCTCGAACGAAGTCATCGTCGCGCCGCGAGCGCGCGCAGCGCTCGTCGGGCTCGCTCGACGACCTCGCGCTCGGTCGACGCCTGCGCGCCGCGCGCTTTGACATGGCGATCGATTTTCACGGCGGGCCGCGCAGCTCGCTGCTGACCTGGTTGAGCGGCGCGCCGGTTCGCATCGGCTATCGAGTCGCCGGACGCAGCTGGATGTACACGACGCGCGTGCCGCGGCCGCGCGAGCTCCGGCCGCGCCATTCGGTCGAGAACCAATGGGATCTGCTCAGCGCCGCTCGGACATCGCGCCGCCGGATCGCGGCGAGGTTCCCGGTCGAGATGAGCCCGGACCCGCACGTCGTCGCGGCCGTCGTCGAACGCCTGGCGCGCGCGGGCGTCGACTGCCGACGATCGCGTGATCGTCGTCCACGTCAGCGCCGGCAACCCGTTCCGGCGCTGGCCGGCCGCGCGTTCGTCTGCCCTCGTCACCGCGCTGGCGGCGCGCGATCGGCAGCGGCGCGTCATCGTCACGTCCGGGTCCCTCGGACAGGCGACGCCGCCGGAGGCGTCATCGACCAGGCGCGCGCGGCTCGGCTCCGGCCGACCGCGACCGCGTCCTGTCGTGCGGCGAGTTCTCGCTCGCCGAGCTGCGCGCGCTCGTCGATCGATCGGCGCTGTTATATCGGCGGCGACAGCGGACCGCTGCACGTCGCGGCGACGACCACGCGTGCCGATCGTCGGGACTCTACGGCCCGACGCTGCCTGTCCGATCGGCGCCGTGGCGGGATGCGCAGTGGATCACCGAGTCGGTCGACGTCGATGGCCGCTGCCAGTGCCGGCCCGTGCGATCAGCGAACGCTGCGCGCCCGGCGACTTCCGCTGCCTTACCTGGTTGCGACCCGAACAGGTGATCGAAGCCGCCGAACGCGCCTTGCCCGCGCGGCCGTGAAAGACGTCTGAACCAGCGCTCGCCGAACGCCGAGACCAGCCTCAGGCATTCCTGCTCTGCGGCTACCGCGGTCTCTGCGCTCGCGCGATCTTGGTCACGAATCTGAGCCTGGACCCGGAACGACCGCGACCCGAATAAGATGTCAATCCTGATGACGCACGCCATGCCACACGCCGCTCGACGCCACGCTCCTCGACCGCCACGGCGCGTCTCGAACAGGTCGGGATCGGTCGCCCTGTTTGGCGTGGTCGGCGCGCTGCAGTTCTCGATCGCGGCGGCGCAGATTCTGCTGACCGTGGCCATCGTCCTGCTGGTTCGCTGCTCATCGTCCTCGAGCGGGAGCGCTTCGCCGTGCCCGCGGTTCTTCTGGCCGCTCGTCGCCTACGCCGTCCTGACGCTCGTCTCCGCGGCCTTCTCGCCGGATCCTCGCGTCAGCCTGCATCGCCTGCAAGCAGATGGTGCTGTTCCTGATCGTTCCGCTCGTGTACCGTTTCGCGACCGGCGACGACGGCCGACGCTGATGGTGACAGTCATCGTGCTCGTTTGCAGCCGCGCGAGCGCCGCGGTCGGCATCTTCCAGTACGGCATCCTGCACTACGACAACCTCGGCCAGCGTCCGCAGGGCACGCTCGGCCACTACATGACGTATCTCCGGGCTGCTGATGCTGGTGATCGGCGTCGCCCTGGCTCGCATGCTGTTCGGACGACGCGATCGCATGTGGGCTGCGCTGGTGATGCCGGCGCTGGCCGTTGCCGTCGCGCTGACCTTTACGCGCAACTCGGCGGTCGGCGCGTGTGCCGGCGGCAGCGCTGCTGTTGTCGCTCAAGGACTTCCGGCTGCTGGCGGTCCTGCCGGTCGTGGCGGCGCATGTTCTTCGCGGTGCGCGCCGGCCGCCCTCGCGAGACGCTTCATCTCGACCTTCGATCTGAAGGATCCGACCAATCGCGATCGGCTCGCCATGCTGCGCGAAGGCGAGCACATGATTCGCGCGCACCCGATTGTCGGCGTCGGTCCAAACATGGTCAGGTCGTGCTACGGCGAGATACGCGTTCCCGACGCCGGTCGAAGACGACCAACCCGCACCTGCACAACGTGCCGCTGCAGATCGCCGCCGAACGCGGCTGCCGGCGCTGGCCGCCTGGCTGTGGTTCGTCGTCGGACTGATCGTCGCGCTCGCCAGCACGCTTCGCGACCCGATCAGCGGTTCCTCGCCGCGGCGGCGCTGGCCGCGGTGGCGTCGATGCTGGCGGCCGGGATGTTCGAGTACAACTTCGGCGACTCCGAGTTTCTGATGTTGTTCCTCAGCGTCATTACGCTGCCTTGCGCCGCGGCCCGAAGCGCGACCGCATGAGGGTCGCCCCGCTCGACGCCGCCCGCGCCCGGATCTCATCGTCTGTTTCCGGGGCTCGCCGGTGCTCGTGGTCGGCGACGTGATGCTCGATCGTTTCGTCGTCGGACGCGTGTCGCGAATCTCGCCGGAAGCGCCGGTCCCCGTCGTCCAGTTCCAGACCGAGCACGCATGCGCCTGCAGGCGGCGCGGCCAACGTGGCCCACAACATCATCGCGCTCGGCGGCGGCGCGTATCGCTCGTCGGCCTCGTCGGCCGGGACGCCGGGGCTGCGCTACGCCGCGCGAGGAGCTGTCTCGCGCTGGAGCCGACACCGGCGGGCTGCGTGGAGGACTCGCGGCCGGCCGACACACCGAAGAAGGTGCGGATCGTCACCGAGACGCTGGAACCAGCAGGTGGCGCGCGTCGACTACGAACAGGATGGCGACGTGTCGGGGCAGCTCGGAGCAGGAGCTGCGTCGATCGCATCCGGCGCCTGGGAACGAGCGCCAAGGCGCTGCTGGTCTCGGACTATCTGAAGGGCGCGGTCACCCGTCGCGTCATCGAAGCGCTCATCAGGCTCAAGAATGGCGCGCGCCGCTCGTGGTCGACCCCAAGATTCCACCCTGACGTGCTCACGCGGGCGCGACGATCGTCACGCCGAACCACGGCGAGGCGGAGGCGGCCACGCATCGCCGGATCCGGAGCGACGAGGAGGCGCGACGAGGCTGCGCTCGATTTCCGGGCACGCGCGGCGTGCGAGGGCGTGCTCATCACGCGCGGCGAACAGGGCATGTGGCTGCTGGACCCGGGCGGCGAAGGGCGCCATCCCCTCGATCGCGCGCGGATGTCCGGACGTCGACCGGCGCGGGCGACACGGTCGCCGCCACGCTGGCGCTGGCGCTCGCCGCCGGCGCGACGATGAGAAGAAAGCCGCCATCCGCCAACTACGCCGCCGGCCTCGTGGTCGGCAAGTTCAGCCCGCGACGGTGAGCCGCAGGAACTCTGGGCGCAGGGATGCTTACTAGGAATGGGCTAGTGGGTGGGGTCTGAGTCGCCTCATTCGTTCAATATTGCCGTTTCCCCATTGTCTGGTGCCATCGGCCGTGAGACACCATCGCGAGATCGCGTCGATCGGCGGCTTCGATCACCGAGCCATCCTTCACCGAACCACCCGGCTGCACGACCGCGGTTGCACCGGCGCGCGGCAACCGCCTCGGGCAGGCCATCGCGGGAGCGGGAAAAAACGCGTCTGAGGCCGCCACCGATCCCGTCAGCGAAGCGCTCGGCCGCCCGCGCTTTCATCACCGCCACGTTCACGCGCATCGACGCGGCTCGTCTGGCCCGCGCCGATGGCCAGCGTCCGCTGCGCGTCGGTGAAGACGACGGTGTTCGATTTGACGTGCGCGCAGATGCGCCAGGCAAATCGAAGCGCCTCCCATTCCGTCGTCGGTCGGCGGCCGTTTCGTGACGATGCGCAGCCCATCGCCGGTCGAGGCTGCCGCTCCACGGCTCGTGCGCCTCGGTGACGCGGTCGCGCTCCTGCGCGAGCACCGCGCCGAGAATCGACCGCACCTCGACGCCGCCGCTCTGAGCAGGTTGAAGTCGGCGGTCACGACGCGCATACTGGCTTTGCGCGCGAGGATCGTCGCGCGCGGCGTCGTCGACGGCCGGGCGCGATCACGGCCTCGATGAACGTCGAGACGATCGAGTCGGCCGTGGCCGACATCGATCGGGCCGATTCAGCGCGACGATTCCTCCAAAGGCCGCGAGGCTGTCGGCTTCGCGCGCTCGCAGATACGCCTCCGGCGGGTGAGGCGCCGGTGGCGGCGCCGCACGGGTTCGTGTGCTTGATGACAGCCGCGGCGGGCTCGTCGAATTCCAGCACAAGTCGCGCGGCCGCATCCAGATCGAGCAGGTTCGTGTAGGACAGCTCTTTACCCTGCAGGATCGCCGCCTCGCCAAGGCCGGCGGCAGCGCCTCCTGGCAGGGTCGCGATACCAGGCCGCCCGCTGATGAGGGTTCTCGCCGTAGCGGAGGTCGCGGATCTTGTCGAGCGACAGGTCCAGGTGATCGGCCAGCGCCGCCGAGACGCCGTCCAGGCGCCGCTCGAACCGATCGCCGACGACGTCGACGGTCGCCAGCGTCGCCGTGATCGCCGTGTCGTAGGCCGCGGTGTGCGCGATCGCCTTGCGTGCCAGCTCGCACCGGAACGCCAGGCTCGGCGACGTCGTCGAGCGCCGCGAGCAGGCGCGGGTAGTCGGCCGGATCGACGACGACCAGCACGTCGCGGAAGTTCTTGGCGGCCGCGCGCACGAGCGACGGTCCGCCGATGTCGATCTCCTCGACGAGCGCCTCGAAGGGCGTCGCCGGGTTGCGCCGCCGCTTTCACGAATGGGATACAGATTGACGACGACCAGATCGACGAGACCGATGCCATGGCGCTCGAGCGTCGGCGATATCGTCGGGCCGATCGCGGCGCGCGAGAATGCCGCCGTGGAGCGCCGGGTGCAGCGTCTTCACGCGGCCGTCCATCATCTCGGGAAAGCCGGTGACGTCCGACACGCTGGTCACGGCGAGACCGGCGTCGCCGAGCGCCCGCGCGGTGCCGCCGGTCGACACCAGCTCGAACCCGCGCGCGACCAGGCCGCGGCCGAGATCGACGATACCGGTCTTATCGGAAACGCTCAGCAGGGCTCTTGGCATATGCGACGAAAGTCCAGTATTATCTCCCCGACGCCGGGCGGGCCTGGCGCCGTAAGGTAAAGGCCGCAGCACGCGGCCTTTTTTGCCTCGCGGTCGAATGGCCGCGGGCGGGTTCAGGCGACGACGATTTCATCGCGTCCCAGCAAGACAAGGAAGAAGAACGATGCGCATCACAGGCAAGGTCAAGTGGTTCAACAACGCCAAGGGTTACGGATTCATCGAGCGTGACGGAGGCAGTGACGTCTTCGTCCACTACTCGGCCATTCAGGGCGACGGCTTCCGCTCGCTCGAGGAAGGCCAGGCGGTCGAGTTCGAGATCGTTGACGGTCCGAAGGGCCCGCAAGCCGGCAACGTCACCAAAATCTAGTCGCCTCTCTCGCAGCCGGGCGCCCTTCGGAGTGCCCGGCGTCACTCTCCCACAACAACCACATCACGAGTACGTCGAGCGGACCACCAGTGCCGCGCGAAGCTCTTCCGTCGATCGTCGTCAGTCTGTCACGCCCTTCAACGCGCGCGCCGTGAAATTCACCTTTCCGTCCTTCACCGCCACGCGGAACGCGACTTCGGGGCTGCCGTCCTGGCGGAGCTTCTGCACCTGATTCTTCACCAGCTCCGCGAACTTGTGGAACGGCACCGCCGTCTTCGCCGATCTCGTGCCGCGCTTCGACGAGCGAGTGGTAGAGATCGTGCAGCTTGTCCATCTTCGTGCATCGGATCGCTGAACGACGCCACGTGGAGGATCTTGTCGGCCGGGTTGCTTGGGCTGCGGCCGGTTGTCGGCGCGCTTGTGCACGAACGGTCCGGCGCGGCCCTCCTCGCGCGCGCGCAGACCGCGATCCCAGAGATCGATGAACGTGGCGTAGCGCGACTGCAGCGTCGCGAAGCGGAACCGGTCGCCGTAGTTCTGGATGTGCGCCGCGATCGAACTTCTTGACGAGCGCCTCGACGCGGTTGCGCGTCTCCCAGGGCGGCTTCGGCAGACGGCCGGCGAAGAACATGTTGTATTCGGCCTCGAGGCGCTTGAGCTCGGCTTCGAGCCGCTGCAGATCGCGTTCGACGTCGGTGGGCTCGGCCACAAGCGCCTACCGCGGAATGAGCAACCAGACGAGCGGCAGCCAGAGCTCGCGCGCGTACGGAACCGGCCGGTCGTCGATGAGGACTTCGGTGTCGTCGGAGGATCCGACGATCGCGAACAGATCGCGCAGCCGCTCGGCGTCGCTCGACCAGAAACGCGCGCGATAGCGCGCGATTGGGCCCGCTCCCGGTTTCCCTGAATTCCGCTGAGTGGCGCGCGAGGTCCAGCGCGCGCGAGAAATCGGGCACGATCGAGCGCAGGAAACACGATGCGTGATCGAGAAGGGACGCGGCTTGACGCCGAAGAGCGCCTCCTGCAGATCGGGATCGAGCGCGGCGAGCTCTTCGTCGCTCGGCTGCTCGGACAGCTCGGCGTACGGCCAGAAGCGCTCCTGAGGGACGATATTTCGGCTGTTCCGGATTCATGGAAGCGCGGTGTTAGCATAGCATTTTGCGGATCAGATTGCAGATGGCGAGTGCTCGGACACCGCGCGCACATGCTGCAGTCTGTTCTCTGCCGTTGCCGTCTCATGCCTGATTTCAGCGTGATCCCGTCGATCGACCGGCTCCGACAGCGAGCGACGATCCGCGCGCTCGAAGCACCGCTTCGGCGGCGACGCCACCGTCGATGCCGCTGCGCCATGCGGCGACGCGTCGTGCGCGACGCGATCGCACGGCGGCGACTGCGTCGCTTGAAACCGAGCCATACCGTCGATCTTGCGAATCGAGGCCATCGCCCGGCGCGTCTCGGCGAGGACAGTTCCGGCCGTCGCTCGAGCCGGTCATCAACGCGACCGGCGTCATCATCCACACGAATCTCGGACGCGCGCCGCTGGCGGAGTCGGCGATCGAGCGGATCGCCGCCGTGGCACGCGGATACTCGACGCTCGAATACGATCTCGGCCGCGGCAGCCGCGGCCGCCGCGACGTGCACGCCGAAGCGCTGCTCTGCCGCCTCACCGGCGCCGAAGCGGCCGTCGTCGTGAACAACAACGCGGCCGCGACGCTGCTCGATCCTGGCGGCGCTCGCCGCGGGCCGCGAGGTGATCGTGTCGCGCGGCGAGCTCGTCGAAATCGGCGGCGGCTTCCGCGTGCCGGACGTGATGGCGCAGTCGGGCGCGGTGCTGCGCGAAGTCGGCACGACGAACAAGACGCGCGTCGCCGACTACGCCGGCGGCGATCGGCGAGCGCGACGGCGCTCATCCTGCGCGTCCATCCGTCGAACTTCCGCATCGAAGGGTTCACCGAGCGGCCGGCGCTCGCCGAGCTGGTCGCCGCTCGGCCGGCGCTTCAACGTGCCGGTCGTCGGAGGATCTCGGCAGCGGACATCTGCTGGCGGATGCCGGCGATCCAGCTCGCCGACGCTCGAGCCGTCGGTACGCGGCAGCGATCGCGGCGGGCGTCGATATCTGCTGCTTCAGCGGCGACAAGCTGCTCGGCGGTCCGCAAGCCGGCATCATCGTCGGCCGCGCGGCGCTCGTCGAGCGGATCCGGCGGCATCCGCTGATGCGCGCGCTGCGCGTGGACAAGATGACGTACGCGGCGCTCGAGGCGACGCTCGTCGAATACGCGGCGGGCCGCGCGGCGACGACGGTCCCGTGCAGCGCATGCTGACGATGACCGCCGATGAGATCCGCGCGCGCGGCAGAGGCGCTCGCGACGCGACTGCACGCGATCGAGCGGCTGGCGCGCGAAGCTCGTGCCGGGTGTGTCGGCGGTCGGCGGCGGCAGCGCGCCGGGCATCGAGCTGCCGACGTGGCTCGTCGCCATCGAAAGCGAGGACTGTCGCCCGACGCGCTCGAAGAGCGGCTCCGCGCGTCTGACGCCGCCCGTCATCGCGCGCGATCGAGCACGATCAGGTGCTGCTGGATCTGCGAACGGTGCTGCCGGAGCAGGATGAGATCTGCCGGCGACGCGCTGCCCACTCTCGTAGCGCAGGACTTCGTCTGCCTGATCCGTCGCGGCGGCAGGCCTGACTAGACCTGACGGCAGACGCTGCGCGTCAGATGGGATCGAAGCGGCCGGCGAAGTGCTCGTCGACTCCAGGCCGGATGCGCTCGTAGATCGCCAGCCGCTGCCCGCCTGGATCGCGGAGCATGAGGACGGCCCGTTGGGGATCTCGAACGACGGTCCGACGTCCGGCCAGCCATCGTTCACCAGCTGGCGACGCATGTCTTCCCCAGCCCCGGCACTCGATAAATCAGCACCGCCTGCCCTGGCTCGAGGTGATTGGCCAGGAGAACCATCGGACCGGCCGCGGCGACGCGGACCGCGGCCAAGCCGTGTTCGCACACGTCCCGGATGCGCCAGCGAGCTCGCCTCCGAGCGCGACGGTGTAAAACCGGACGGCCGCCTCGACGTCTGGCGCGGGGACGCACAGGTGGTCGAGCGAGTCGAGCGCGAACAGCGGGCGGCTACCGGGCGGCACTGGCGGTGCTGGGCCGACCGATCGGAGCAAGTCCCAGTGGTCGCCTGCGTGTTTGACCAACCCGGGCAGATCGTCGGCCAGCAGGGCACCGATCTTTCACGAGTCCCGCGCCTGCTTCCTGCGCCAGGGCCGGAGTACTCGCTCCCGGCTCGATAGCGCTCCTCGATCGACGCACGCGGATCGCGGGCTCGTTCCCGTTCCGCCTTGCTGGCCTGCAAACGGAAGCAGGAGCCGAGTAACGGAACAACTTGATCGGGCGCCGATCTTGGCGTTCCGGAAGTTCCACCGGTGTAGGTGCCAAGCGGCGCCGCAATGTCGGGAAGTCGAATGCCGGCCCGCTCGTTCCCGTCGCGATCGACTTGCGGAATCAGCAGCGGCATCGGCGTGCCCGCCCGTCGCGCGCGATCAGTCGATTGACGCCACGGCCCCCGGCCGTGAGACGACGCGGCGACGCCACGCTCGGCAGATCCGGGAACGCGACCGTATCGGCTCGCACCAGGGTCCCATCCTGCAGCGCGGGGAAGCCGGCCTCGGCGGCGCAACTTCGCGAACCCATTTGTCCATGGAGACGAGCAGCGCCCGCATCGCCCACCAGTAGTCATTGAAATTGTCCTTCTGCTGGCCGTTCGCGACGGAGTGATGGGAACCTCGGCCGGCCCGTGCTGCGATCCGGCGAGCAGTCTTACGCGCTCGCTGTCGGGCAGCGTCAGATCCTGTGCCGTCCGGGGAGTGTGGATGAGCGCGGGAGACGCGGCCGCCCCCGTACTCGACGCCCGTGTTCGTATAGAAAATCTTCGGCTGATGCTCTTTCGCGCGAGCGTTCTCGAGGGCGCCCTCCTCGATGCCCGTGACCGGGATCGCGCAGCTTCATGTCGGCAAACGGAAACGACGTCGTGTTCAGGCCCGGGCCTGTCGGCGTCGCATATCGCCGGTTCGACGTCGATGCGGTTCCGCTCCGGCAATATGAGCCATCACCGCGTCGAACACCTGGCGGTTGTGCTCGTCCGTGTTGAAACCGTCGTAGAGGAATTCGCGGAGGAAGCGGCCGCTCTGCGAACGAGCCGAACCAGCACATACTTGGACGAGGCGACCGAGTCGGCGGCGTATTTCACCCATGACGCGGTGTCGCGGACCGCGACGCAGGCCCAGCCCGACACTGGCGGATTGACGACCGCGTAGCCGAGCGCCTCGCATGCGGCCGGGCTCGAATCCTCCCTGAGGTCACCATATCGCCGGCCGAGCTTCCAACGCTCGCAGGCAATCGTTACCGGCGCGCCTTGCGAACCGTCGCGACGGTCAGAGCTGTTGAGCGGCGGCCGCCGGGTCACCCGGCGTGTAGCCGGACAAGTCGCCGACGGTGAACGTCGGCATCAGGCGCGTTCGGCGTGACGGTCGCCCGCATGACGCCCGCGGCTCCGACGGCGCCGGGAACGGCCGCGCGCATCGCGGCCGTCGCGCTGCGCCACGTCGAATTCCCATCCCACCCAGACGAGCGTGTAGCGCCCGGTTGAGCAGAAAGCCGTCGCCGATCTCGGCCTCGGTCGACAGGTTCCCGGTCGCCGCCGCACGGTTGAAGCTCGTGAAGACGGTCTTCCGCCCGCGATTCACCACATCGAGCAGCGCGATACCGCTTCCCCTGCTGGGATCCTTCGGCCTGAGAATCGCCAGGTCGGCGGACATCTCGACGCGGCCGGCCGCGTTCTTCGGCGCCCTTGTCCGAGGTCCGCAACGACGCGGTTGCGTTCGTCGGCGGGATCAACAGAGAAGTAGATACGACCGACAATCTGCTCGTATGGGCCGCTCGACCCGAACGAGCGTCCGCCGAGCACGTCGGTGCGTCGCGATCTCGATGCGCGTGACTTCGGCACCGGCGCGCGCGGCGCAATCAACAGCGGAATGACCGCCAGGCCGGCATATATCGTTCGCATCTGTCTCATTCGCGTCATCGCACTGCCTCCACAAACTCTGTCGTTATCGCGGCTTCTTCTGCCTCGAACACGACATTATCGGCTTTCACCGCCGGGCCCGGGCGTTGCGACAAAATCCCTTGGCCGCAGGGTGGAAACATTCGAAAATCAGGGGCTGTGTGACATGACGATCCAATCCTTCTCGATTCCCTTACTGGAGAGGCGGTCGAAGACCTGCGCGCGCGCTGCAGCAGCACCCGCTGGCCCGATGAGATTCACGGGTCGGGCTGAGACGCGGCGCCAGCCTGACTACATGCGCAGATCTGCCGTTACTGGAAAGACCGCTTTGACTGGAAGGCGCACGTCGACACGCTGTCCACGCTGCATCACTATCGCTGCACCGCCGAGGATCTTGGCATCCATTTCATCCACGAACGCGGCCGTGGCCCTGCGCCGACTCCGCTCGTGATCACCCACGGCTGGCCGGGCTCGTTCCTGGAGATGCTGGAAGATCATCCCGATGCTGGTCGATCCAGCCAGCCGGCTGGAGCCGACCCGGCGGTCTCTTCCGTTCGACGTGGTCGTGCCATCGCTGCCCGGTTTCGGCCACCGTCAGATCGTCCGACGCGGCGCGGAATCAGAATATCGTTTCGCATTGCCGAGGCTCTGGTCCGGGCCGATGCGGGGGAGCGGGATACGAGCGCTTTGCAGCCCAAGCGAGGCGACTTCGGCGCCAGCGTCAGCACGATCCTGGGATTGCGCCGCGCCGATCGCGTCCTCGGAATCCGATCTCAACTACATGCCCGGCTCCTACCTAAGCCGTTCCTGGAGGAAGGCGCTAGCACTCGCTGAGGCTGAGCGCACATTCCTGGCGGATGAGGATCGCTGGGCATGTGGAAAGCGGAGGCTATTCACATCTCCAAAGAACCACGCCGCTGACCGCTGCCTACGGTTCGAATGACTCGCCGGCGGCCCTGGCCGCCTGGATCGTGGAGAAATTCCGCGACTGGGCGGACTGCGGCGGAGACGTGGAGCGCAGATTTACCAAAGATGAGTTAGTTGAGCAACGTGACGCTCTACTGGATGACCGAGACGATCCATTCCTCCTGCCGTTGCAATGTGCTCGAAGCAAGAACGCGCCGCTGCATTTTCAGCAGGGTGAAAGGTTCGCGTGCCCTGTGCGATCGCCTTCTTTCCTAGGGAGGCCCCATTTCCTCCCAGAGCGTGGATCGAGCGTGGCTACAACGTGCAGCGCTGGACGAACATGGCGAGCGGGGACACTTCGCCGCGGCCGAAGAACCGGAACTGCTGGCGAAAGATATTCGCGACTTCTTCCGCGGAATACGTGGTGTCCGGCTTACCGAAGCGACGTTTGAACGCAGAGCTCGCAGAGCACGCCGAGAAATCATTGGGGTTCTTCTCTGCGGCCTCCGCGGTCTCTGCGTTGAACAAACCGGCTAGAAGATCGTCGAGATCGACGCGGCGGCCCAGCTCGAGCACGCGCGCGCGGCAGGATGCCGAGATAGAAAACGAGGATCGCCGACACGACCAGCGCGGCGCCGGCAATCCTCGGGACACTCGGGGGAACTCGCACAGGCTGATCCGCGTCGACGGCGTCATATCATCATGACGACGATGCGCAGGTAGAAGAACACGGAGACGACGCTCGTCAGCACGCCGATGATCGCCAGCCAGGTGTAGCCCGGCTTCGACCGCGGCGCTGAAGACTGTACCACTTCGCGATGAAGCCGGCCGAGCGGCGGGAAGCCGCCGAGCGACAGCAGGAAGATCGTCATCAGCGCCGCGAGCGCGGGATGATCGCTCCACAGCCCCGCGTAGTCGCTCACGCCGATCGTTCGGACGATCGGCGATTGTCGAGCAGCGCGATGACGCCGAACGCGCCGAGGTTCGTCACCGCGTAGGTGCAGGAGATAGAAGAGCACCGCGCCCTTGCCGACGTCGTTGGCGGAGACCAGCGCGAGCAGCAGATAGCCGCCGTGCGCGATGCTCGAATACGCGAGCATCCGCTTGACGTTCGTCTGCGCCACACCGACCACGGTCCCGAGCGATCATCGTCGCCGCGGCGATCGACCCAGACGACCGGGCCCCATTCGCGTCGCAGCGGCTCGAACGCCGAGAGGAACACGCGCACGAACGCCGCGAACGCCGCGGCCTTCACGCCGGTGGACATGAACCCGGTGACCGCGGGCGGCGCGCCTTCGTAGGCATCGGGCGTCCACATGTGGAACGGCACGGCCGACACCTTGAACGCGAAGCCGACGAGCAGCAGGCCGAGCGCGAGCAGCTGCATCGGCGTCGGCGCCATCGCCTGCGCGGCAATCAGGCTGCCGATGCGGTCGAGACGCGTGCTGCCGGTCACGCCGTAGGTGAACGCGATGCCGTAGAGGAAGAACGCGCTCGAGAACGCGCCGAGCAGGAAATATTTGAACGCCGCCTCGGTGCGCGGCCGGCGGAGTCGCGGCGAATGCCCGTCAGCACGTAGACCGCGAGCGACAGCACTTCGAGCGCGAGGAAGATGACGAGCAGATCGGACGCCGTCGCCATCAGCATCATGCCGGCCACGGCGAAGAGCATCAGCGCGTGATGCTCGCCGCGCGGCAGCGCGCTCGCGCTCGATGGTCGGCGCCGAAATCGCCAGCGACAGCAGGCCGACGATGATCGAGCATCCAGGTGACGAAGAGGCCGAAGTTGTCGGCCGACGACGACGCCGAAGCTCGACGCGTTGGTGTTCCAGAGCAGCGCACGAGGCGAGCGCCGCGCCGACGAGGCCGATCGCGCCGAGCGGCGCGATCGGCATCCGCTCGCCGGGCTCGCGGAACGCCTCGGCGATCATCGCCGCGATGCGCGGCGGCCGTCACGCACGCCATCGGCACGATGGCGTTGAACGAGGCATCAATCGATCGCTGTAGCCATCGTTCGGCTTCGGCGACTCTGAGGTCTCGACCGACTGTAGATTCGCGCGTCCGTCGCCGGCCTGTATCTGCACCGGCGCTGCCTGCGCACCTGATTCACCATCCGCTGCACCGACGCCTCGATCGGCGTCAGGAAGAGATTCGGACAGGACGCCCATCAGCGACCGCGATCGCGACGATCGGCACGATGACCGACCCACTCGCGGGGCGTCAGGTCGACGAGGCGCGCGTTCTGTCTCGTTGGTCACCGGTCCGTAGTTCACCCGCTGGAACATCCACAGCATGTAGGTCGCCGACAGGATCACGCCGGTCGCCGCGAACGCGGCCATGCGCGGGTCCCAGCGGAACGCGCCGAGCAGAATCAGGAACTCGCCGACGAAGCCGTTCAGCCCCGGCAGGCCGATCGACGACAGCGTGACGATGCAGAAACGCCGCCACCAGATGCGGCATGACCTTCTTCAATCCGCCGTACTCCGCGATGAGCCGCGTGTGCCGGCGGTCCGACAGCATGCCGACGATGAGGAAGAGGCCGCCGGTGCTGACGCCGTGGTTGAGCATCTGATAGACGGCGCCCTGCACGCCCTGCGCGTTCATCGCCGCGATGCCGAGCACGACGAAGCCGAGGTGGCTCACGCTCGAATACGCCACGAGCTTCTTCATGTCCGGCTGCACCATCGCGACGAGCGCGCCGTAGATGATGCCGATGACGGCGAGCGTCGCCAGATACGGCGCGAAGAACGCCGCCGCCATGCGGAAACAGCGGGAACGCGAACCGCACGAGGCCGTAGGTGCCCATCTTCAGCAGCACGCCGGCCAGAATCACCGAGCCGGCGGTCGGCGCCTCGACGTGGGCGTCGGGCAGCCACGTGTGGAACGGAAACAGCGGGACCTTGATCGCAAACGCCAGCGCGAACGCGAGGAAGAACCAGAACTGCAGGCTGCGGCGGAATCGGCATGCTCGTAGAGCTGCAGCAGATCGAAGCTGTAGCCGCCGGCCGGCGGTGCTGATGCAGATAGCGCGAGGCCGAGAATCGCGCAGCAGCATCAGCACGCTGCCGGCCATCGTGTAGAGCATGAACTTGATCGCGGCGTAGACGCGCCGCTCGTAGCCCCAGATCCCGATGAGGAAATACATCGGGATGAGCATCGCGTCCCAGAACACGTAGAACAGGAACAGGTCGAGCGAGACGAAGACGCCGATCATCGCGCTCTCGAGCAGCAGCACGAACGATCGCAGAACGCCTTCGTCTGCTTGTGCACCGACTCCCACGAGCCGAGCAGCGCCAGCGGCGTCAGAAAGCCGGTGAGGACGAGCAGCAGCAGGCTGATGCCGTCCACGCCGACCGCGTAGCTGATGCCGAACGCGGGAATCCACGCGTGGCGCTCGACGAACTGGAAATCCGCCGACGCCGGCGTTGAAACGGCTCCAGAGCAGCGAGCGTTTCGCGCGAACACCAGCAGCGACACGACGAGCGCGATCTTGCGGATGAGCGCCGCGTTGTGCCTCATCGTCCCTGACGAAGAGCAGCAGGATGGCACCGGCAATCGGCAGACGATGCGAGGAGGTGAGGATCGGAAACGTCATCGACGCTCATCCACCACAAAGGACACAGGACACGAAGGACGACCCTTTGGTTTTCAAGATTGAACCTTGTGTCCATCGTGTCCTTTGTGGTCAGACTCAGCGCCACAGCGTAGTAGCTCGCGCCAGCGATCAACAACACCACCCCGAGGAACAACGACGCGGCAGACACGCGGACCGAACCGGTCTGCAGCCGGCGCAGCGATCTCGCTGCTGCCGCCGACCAGTCTCGCCGACGCCTGTTGACGGTTCCATCGATCACACGCGACGTCGATGCCCTTCCAGAGCCCGTCCTCCGCGACAGATGCGAATCGGCTGGACGATCGCCGCGTCGTAGATCTCGTCGACGTAGTATTTGTTCACGAGCACGCGGTGCACGACCGGCAAAACGATTCGGCCACGTCGTCGGCGGCGCGAGCGGTTCTTCAGGAAAGAAGAACGACGCGATCGCCGATGCCGCCGACCGCGACGACGCGATCGAGACGGCCATCAGCCCGACTTCGAGGCCTCGGTGGCCGTCTCAGCGCCTCGCACGTCTCGCCTCGCAGGCCGGCACATGTCGACTCGCCGCAGAAGCTCGGCTCGAGGAAGCGCTCGAAGCGATTCGAGCCGCCGAGCGCCGCGGGAAACCCGCGTACCCCGCGAGCGATCGAGCCGACCGCGAGCAACGATGCAGCGCCAACGCCATCGCGCGGCGGCGCGTCGTGCAGAGTGGGAGCCGTGCATGTGCGACGTCAGCGGGTTCTGTCCGCCTGACCGCTGCCGCCGTGCGAAGGCGCGTGAAAGCCAGGAAGACCAGCCGGAACATGCAGATCGCCGTCAGCAGCGACGTCACCAGGCCGATCGATCCACAGCAGTGGTGTGGCCGCTCGCGTAGCGTGCTGATACAGGATCTCGTCCTTGCTGAAGAAGCCGGCGAGGCCGCGGCACGCCGGCGATCGCCATCGCGCCAATCAGGAACGTCCAGTAGGTGATCGGCAGCTCGCTGCTGCAGGCCCGCCCATGCGCCGCAGATCCTGCTCGCCGCGCCAGCGCGTGAATCACCGCGCCCGATCCGAGGAACAGCAGCGCCTTGAAGAACGCGTGCGTGTAGAGATGGAAGATGCCGACGCGTAGGCGCCGACGCCCATCGCCAGAAACATGTAGCCGAGCTGCGACACCGTCGAGTAGGCGAGCACGCGCTTGATGTCGTTCTGCACGAGGCCGATCGTGCCGGCCATGCAGCGCGGTCGCGGCGCCGATCGACCGCGACGATCGTCAGCGTCTGCGGCGCATGGCTGAACAGCACGGCGTTGCGCCCAATCATGTACACGCCGGCCGTCACCATCGTCGCCGCGTGAATCAGCGCCGAGACCGGCGTCGGGCCTTCCATCGCGTCGGGCAGCCAGATGTAGAGCGGAATCTGCGCCGACTTGCCGGTCGCGCCGACGAACAGCAGCAGCGTGATGATCGAGAGCGTGCCGAAGACTCGTCTCCGGGCTCAGAACGGACGCCGACGCGCGCGACCTCCTGGAAGTCGAGGCGTGCCGAACCGGACGAAGAGCGAGCAGCACGCCGAGGATGAAGCCGAAGTCGCCGATCCGGTTGACGATGAAGGCCTTCTTGCCGGCGTCGGACGCCGACTTCTTCTCGATACCAGAAGCCGATCAGCAGATACGAGCAGAGGCCGACGCCCTCCCAGCCGACGAACATCACGAGGAAGTTCGGCGCCGAGGACGAGCACGAGCATGAACGCCGCGAACAGGTTCAGGTATGAGAAGTAGCGCGCGTACTCGGAGTCGGTCTCGTCGTGCATGTAGGCGGTCGAGTAGATGTGAATCAGCGAGCCGATGCCGGTGACGACCAGAATCATCACCGCGGACAGCGGATCGAGCCGCAGCGTGAGCGTGACGTCGAAGTCGCCGGAGCGGATCCAGTGTAGACGCCTGCTGACGATCGCGCGCGACCTCCGGCGGCGAGGCCGACGCAGCTGCGCGCACGGCGGCCGAGCGACACGGCAAACGACGCGCGAGCATCGCCGCCGCACGCCACGCGCCCGACACGCGCTTCCGGCCGATCCGCCGGCCGAAGCTGGCGTTCACGCAGAAAGCCGAGAAACGGGAGGAGCGGGATCAGCAGCAGCATGTCACGACGGACCGAAGACCGACGTCCTGGAGTCGTCACCTACCATTTCAGCGACGCGAAGGAATCCGGGTTCAGCGACTCGCGGTGGCCGGAACAGCGCAATCACGATCGCCAGGCCGACGGCGGCTTCGGCGGCGGCGACGGTCATCACGAAGAACACGATGATCTGGCCGTCGGCGGAGCCGAGCGCGCGGCCGAAGGCGACGAAGGTCAGGTTCACCGCGTTCAGCATGATCTCGATCGAGAGCAGGATCGTGATCAGGTTGCGGCGGACGAACACGCCGGCGGTGCCGATCGCGAAGAGAATCGCCGAGAGCACGAGGTAGTGGTTGAGCGTCGGCACTCAGTTCCGCCTCCTCCGCGGCTGCGCGCTCGCGCCGCGCCAGCACGACCGCGCCGACCATCGCCACGAGAATCAGCACCGACGTCACCTCGAACGGAAAGGCGTAGTCGGTGAACAGCAGCGCGTCCGATCGCGCCGCACCGAGCTCGACCGCCGCGCCGGGAAGCGCGCCGGCTTCGCCGCCGCCTGCGCGTCAGCGCCCAGCACCAGCTCGACGACGAGCGCGATCGCGAGCAGCGCGCCGAACCGCATCGGCGCCGTCGGCGCGCAGGCAGCACGATGGACGCGCTCGATCGTACTCGGTGTCCTCGTGCGGCGCGTTCAGCAGCATCACGACGAAGAGGAACAGCACCATGATCGCGCCGGCGTAGACGATGATCTGAATCACCGCGACGAACGGCGCGTCGAGCAGCACGTAGAGGCCCGACAGCGCGCCGAACGACGCGATCAGCAGCAGCACGCTGTAGATCGGATTCCGCTGCGCGATGACGAGCAGCGACGCCGACGACCGCCATCGCCGCCGAACAGGTAGAACGCGCAGTCATCTCAGAACCCGAAGTAGAGCACGACCGGCCGCCGGTGACGAGCAGGTTGACGACCGCCACCGGCAGCAGCACCTTCCAGCCGAAGCGTCATCAGCTGGTCGTAGCGGTAGCGCGGCAGCGTCCACCGCATCCACACGTAGAAGAACAGAATCGCGCCGACCTTGAGCAGGAACCAGATCCAGCCGAGCGACTCGGGCAGAAACGGTCCGTGCCAGCCGCCGAGGAACAGATCCGGTCGCCACCGCCGACACCGTGACCATGTTGATTTACTCCGCGAGGAAGAACATCGCGAAGCTCATGCTGCTGTACTCGGTGTGGTAGCCGGCGACGAGCTCCTGCTCCGCTTCCGGGAAAGTCGAACGGCGCGCGGTTGGTCTCGGCGATGCCGGCGGTCATGTAAGATCAGGAAGCCCACCGGCTGCAGGAACACGAACCAGCGCGGGATGACATCCGAACCAGCGTGCCGGCCTGGCGATTGACGATCGTCGGTCAGCGACATCGAGTTCGCCGATCAGCAGCACGCTCGCGAGCGCCAGGCCGTACGACAGCTCGTAGCTGATCATCTGCGCCGACGAGCGCAGGCCGCCGAGCAGCGAGTACTTTGCTGTTCGAGCTCCAGCCGGCGAGCACGATGCCGTAGACGCTCATCGACGCGATCGCGAAGATCACGAGCATCGGCGACGTTGACGTCGGCGACCTGCAGCCGCAGCGGCTCGTCCAGCAGGCCGAAGAACGTCGTCTCGGCGCCGAACGGCACGACGGCGAACGCGGCGAAGGCGGCGGTCGCCGAGATGATCGGCGCGAGCGCGAAGAGGAGCGGATCGGCCGCGCGCCGGCCGCAGCTCCTCCTTGAACATCAGCTTGATGACGTCGGCGAGCGGCTGGAGCAGCCCCTGCGAGCCGACGAGATACGGGCCGACGCCGCTGCTGCAGCAGCGCCGCGACCTTGCGCTCGACGCAGACCATCGCCGCCGCCGAGCTCAGCAGCATGACGAAGACGAACAGCGTCAGGACGATCTGCGCGAGCAGAAACGGCGTCACGGCATGCGGCGACATCAGTGCGCCGCCCACCGGATGCTGGCGCGCCCGCCAGTCGCCGGCAGCGTGCAGCGCCCTTCCCTGATGTGCGCCTCGTACTCGTGCCGGAAATGCTTCAGCGTCGTCAGCACCGGCGTGACCGCGGCGTCGCCGAAGGCGCACAGCGTCTTGCCGGCGATGTTGCCCGAGATGCTCGCGAGCAGATCGAGGTCGCGCATCTGCCCTTCGCCGCGCTCGATGCTGCTGCAGGATCTTGTGCAGCCAGTCGGTGCCCTCGCGGCACGGCGTGCACTTGCCGCACGACTCGTGGCGGTAGAAGTGCAGCAGGTTCTCGGCGAGCCAGACCATGCAGGTGGTGTCGTCGAGCACGACGATCGCCGCGGAGCCGAGCAGCGAGCCGGCCTTCTGCATCGCGTCGAAGCTCGCCTGCGTGTCGAGCTGATCGGGCATCAGGATCGGCACCGACGATCCGCCGGGAATCACCGCCTTCAGCGTCCGCCCGTCGCGCACGCCGCCGGCGTAGCCCTCGATCAGCTCGCGCAGCGTGACGTTCATCGACGCTTCGTACACGCCCGGCCGCTTCACGTGGCCGCTGACGCAGTACAGCTTCGGTCCGCCGTTCTTCTCGGGCCCGAGCGCCGCGAACCACTCGGCGCCCTTTCGAGACGATCGAGCGGCACGTTGCACAGCGTCTCGACGTTGTTCACCGCGGTCGGCTTGCCGTAGAGGCCGACGACGGCCGGGAACGGCGGCTTGTTGCGCGGCTGCGCGCGCTTGCCTTCGAGCGACTCGAGCAGCGCCGTCTCCTCGCCCGCCTCGTAGGCGCCGGCGCCGCGGTGCGACGTAGACGTCGCAGTCGAAGCCGGACCCGAGGATGTTCTTGCCGAGGAACCCGCGCGCGTAGGCCTCGTCGATCGCGCGCTCGAGCACGTGCTGGACGTGGAAGAACTCGCCGCGGATATAGATGTAGGCGACCTTCGCGCCGATCGCGTAGCAGCCGATCGCGCATCCTTCGATCAGCAGGTGCGGATTGCGCTCCATCAGCAGGTGATCCTTGAACGTGCCCGGCTCGCTCTCGTCGGCGTTGCAGGCGATGTAGCGCGGCTCGGCGACTTCTTGTCGACGAACTGCCACTTCATGCCGGTCGGAAATCCGGCGCCGCCGCGGCCGCGGCAGGCCCGACGCCTTGACCAGCTCGATGACCTGCGTCGGGCGTCTTGGCCGAGCGCGTTCTTCAGCGCCGTCGTAGCCCTCGTGCTGCAGATAGAAGTCGAGCGTGAAGCGAGTTCGGCTCGCGGACGTGCTTGGTGAGGACGGTCGGATTCCATCACTATCAGCGCTTTCGTCTCGACGACGTGATGGCAGCCGGTACAGCGCCGCTTCGCCGCGCGCGCGCAGATCGTCGAGCAGCTTGCCGGCGCGTCCTCGGGCTTCAGGCACTCGTGCCAGCGCGTCGTTGACCATCACCACCGGCGCGCGATCGCAGGCGCCGAGGCACTCGACTTCGATCAGCGTGAACGTGCCGCTGGCGTCGGTCTCGCCCGGGCGCGATGCCGAGCTTGCCGCGCAGATCTCCTCGGTGACGCGCTCGGCGCCGTTCAGCGCGCACGACAGCGTCCGGCAGACGCTGCACGACGAACTTGCCGACCGGCCTCGTGTAGAACATCGTGTAGTACGACACGACGTCCTCGACGTCGGCCGCGCGTGATGCCGAGCAGCCCGGCGACGTAGCGCATCGCGTTGGCGGTGATGTAGCCCTGCTGATGCTGCACGAGATAGAGCGCCGGCAGCACCGCCGAGCGGCGGCGATCGGGCGGATAGCGCGCGACGATCTCGTCGAAGCGCGCGCGGTTCTCCGGCGTGTAGACGAACGGCTCGCCCGGCTCGTCGAGCTTGCGCGACCGACTTGTGGAACGTCGCGCCGTACGCCATCTTGGGATGAAAGCTCACCGGTCCACGTCTCCCATCACGACGTCAATCGATCCGATCACCGCGATCACGTCCGCGATCAGGCCGCCGACGATCATCTGCTCGAGCGCCTGGCACGCGAGCAGCGACGGCGCGCGCGACTTGATGCGCCACGGCCGGTTGCGTGCCGTCCGACACGACGTAGAACCCGTGCTCGCCGCGCGGCCCTTCGACCGGCACGTAGCGCCTCGCCGGCCGGCACGGTGAAGCCCTGCGAGTAGATCAGGAAGTGCTGGATCAGCGCTTCCATCTCGGTGTAGACGCGATCCTTCGGCGGCGGCGTGATCCGCGGATCGTCGACCGCGTACGCGCCGGTCGGCGAGATCCGCTCGAGCGCCTGGCGGCAGATCTTCACGCTCTCGCGCATCTCGGCGACGCGCACCAGATAGCGCGCGTAGACGTCGCCTGTCGGTCTGCGTCGGCACCGTCGAACTCGTAGGTCTCGTAGCCGAGATACGGAAACGCCTTGCGCACGTCGTAGTCGACGCCGGCCGCGCGCGCCGATCGGACCGACCAGGCCGTACGCGACGGCCGTCTCCTTCGAGATCGCGCCGACGCCGCTGCGTGCGCTTCGAGGTAGATCTCGTTCTTGCGTCAGCAGATCTTCGTACTCGTCGAGCTTCGGGCGGAAGCCGATCGAGGAACGCGCGGACCGCGTCGTGAAAGCCGCGCGGCAGATCCTCGCGCAGGCCGCCGACGCGCATGTAGCTCGGGAACATCCGGAAGCCGGCGAGCATCTCGTTGATGTTGAGCAGCAGCTCGCGCTCGCGGAAGCAGTAGAGCATCACCGACACGGCGCCGACTTCCATGCCGTGCGTGCCGAGCCAGACGAGGTGGCTGTTGATGCGCTGCAGCTCGGCGAGCAGGACGCGGATGTTGCTGCACGCGCTCCGGGATCTCGAGTCCCGAGCAGCTTCTCGACCGACAGGCAGAACGCCATGCTGTTGGACTGCGCGCTCAGGTAGTCCATCCGCTCGACCAGCGGGATGACCTGCTGCCACTTCTTCTGCTCGGCGGTCTTCTCGATGCCGGTGTGCAGATAGCCGATCGTCGGCGACGCCGAGAGCGACCGTTTCGCCGTCGAGCTCGAGCACCAGCCGCAGCACGCCGTGCGTGCTGGGGTGCTGCGGCCCCATGTTGACGGTCATCGTCTCGGTGCGAAGCTCAGGCATGCGCCGTGCTACGCCGCACGCGTCTCGTTCGACGATCTCGCAGATCGACGTGCAGCAGCGTGCGATGCACTTCCTGCACGCGCGCCGTCGAGTCCGACGGCACGTTGATGTGAATCTCCGCGGCCTGCGCCCGACCGGACCGCCGTCGCGGCCGGTCAAGGCCACCGTCTGCAGCCCGCGCGAACGCGCCGCTGTCGATGGCGCACACGACGTTCGGCGAGCGCCCGCTGGTCGCAGATGCCGAGCGCGACGTCGCCGGCGCGTGCCGAGCGCCTCGATCTGCCGCGCGAACACGCTGCTCGAACGACGCAGTCGTTGCCGATGCTGCGTCAGCACGCTGGTATCGGTCGTCAAGCGCGATCGCCGGCAACGCCCGGCGCTCGCGCTCGAAACCGCCCGACCAGCTCCGCGGCCGACGTGCTGCGCGTCGGCGGCGCTGCCGCCGTTGCCGAAGAGCAGCAGCTTGCCGCCACCGGCCGAGCGCCGTGACGATGGCGCGGCGCGGCAGTCGATGACGGCTGCGGTCGAGCGCGGTCCGCTCTGCAGCGCGATCGTCTCGCGCACGACGCGTCGATGCACGTCAGCGTCGGCGGTCACGCGCGGCCTCGCTCACGGCTGCCTCGACAGGCGATCCTTCACGAGGTTCGCGCGGAACTCCTCCTCCGGTGACCTGCATCGGCTCGGTGGTGCGGACTGCAACGCTGACCTGACCGGATAATCCTTGCGCAGCGGATAGCCCTCCCAGTCCTCGGGCATCAGCAGCCGGCGCGGATCGGGATGGCCGTCGAAGCACGATGCCGAAGAGATCCCAGACTTCGCGCTCGAGCCAGTTCGCGGCCGGCCAGACGCTGCTGACCGTCGCCACGTGCGCATCAGTCGCCGTGCAGCGCGCACCTTCAGCGCGCAGCCGGTGGCGCGTGCGCGACGGACAGGAGCAGATAGATGACTTCAGAAACGCGGCTCGCTGCGGCCAGAAGTCGACCGCCGTCAACTCGATGAGCAACGGCGAATTGCAGATCGGGACGGTCGCGCAGCGCGCGCGCCGACGCTCGAGCGCGTCTGGCGCGCGACATAGATCGTCGGCTGGCTGTCGATGCTCGGCGCGCGCTCGATCGCGACGCCGGGCAGCGCCTCCTGCAGGACGCGCGACAAGCGCGTCGGCATCCATCTACGCGAGCTTCTGCTGAGCGATCTTCCGCTGGAGCTGGACGATGCCGTAGATGAGCGATTCGGGACGCGGCGGGCAGCCCGGCACGTAGACGTCCACGGGCACGACCTGATCGACGCCCTGGACGAGCGCGTAGTTGTCGAACACGCCGCCGATCGACGCGCAGGCGCCCATCGAGATCACCCACTTCGGCTCGGGCATCTGGTCGTAGATGCGGCGCAGCGCCGGCGCCATCTTCCGCGACAGCCGGCCGGCGACGATCATCAGGTCCGGACTGGCGCGGGCTGCCGCGGAACACTTCGGCGCCGAAGCGCGCGATGTCGTAGCGCGAGCAGCTCATCGCCATCATCTCGATCGCGCAGCAGGCGAGGCCGAAGGTCACCGGCCAGATCGACGATCGGCGCGCCCACTGCACCATCTTCTCGACGGTCGTCGTCAGGACCGGGATTTCGGCTCTCGAGGCCCATAGCTCAATCGCTCTACCTCGATCGTCGCCGGCTACCGCTTCCCCAGTCGAGCGCGCCCTTGCGCCACACGTAGACGTAGCCGGCGAGCAGGAGCAGCATGAACAGCACGACCTGCACGAAGCCCGGCCATCCGAGATCGCGCAGCGCCATCGCCCACGGATAGAGAAACGCGACCTCGATGTCGAAGAGCAGGAAGATCATCGCGACGAGGTAGAACTTGACCGACTGCCGCTCGCGCGCGTCGCCGACCGGCCGGCATGCCGCACTCGTAGGGCGCCGACTTCTCCGGCGACGGCTTGCGCGGGCCGAGCACGCTGCGACAGCAGGACCGAGATCAGCGCGAAGCCGGCGCCGAGCGCGATCATGATGAGGATGGAAAGCCAGCCCTGCATGCGGTAGTCATGCGAGGCTTGTGAACGATTTCGCAAGCTCACACATTGCTGATCACGCCTGCGCGCGACCGTTCACGGAAAGCGCACGCGTCGGTCCGGCGCACAGCCGACCGACATGATGATCGGGCGCAGTGTCCGGCTTCAGCCGGCCGGGCCCCGCTTTTCGATCGAGCGGCTCTGCGGGCCAGCGGCGCTGGTCGCTTCCGACCATCCGGCGGTCGACACTCGCTCGAGGGCCTGCTTGCAGCTGGACGCGGCGCGCCGGTCGATGCGAGCGTCGCCGCGTGCTGCCGCTGCGGCTCGGCGCGGGCCCGGGCGTCAACGAGTTGAGCGTCTTCTGCGCGCGCATCCTGTTCAGCGGGTTCGCGCAGGCACGCGCGCGCGGGGCCTGCGCGCGCGTCCCGCTCGGAGCTCTTCCATCCGCTCCTGGATTCTGCGAGTCCTGCGTCGATCCAGGCCTTCGCCCGCATCTCCCATGCGGTGCCCTCTCAGTCGTGCCTATGAAACCGCGCGTCGCCGCGCAGAGGCCGTCGACATCGAACGGCACATTATAAGATGGGACGCGGTGCGCGCGCCTGGGGAGAGTTCACGCTGGCCCAGCTTTAATCCCGCGGTGCGCGCGTGGTTACGAAGCAGGCGTTTGACGGGCCGACGCGGCCGCGGTGCGCGGCTGGCCGCGCGATCTGCCCGCGGCGACTCGACGCTGATTGTGGCGCCGACCGGCAGCGGCAAGACCCTCGCGGCGTTTCTCTGGTGGCTGATCGACCGGCTGATGTTCGGCGCCGCCGGCCGCGACCGCCGAAGACGCCGGGTCGTGTACGTCTCGCCGCTCAAGGCGCTCGCGGTGGACGTCGAGCGCAATCCAGGCACGCCGCTCGCGCGGTATCGCGCCGCGCCGGCCGACGGACGCGGGACGCCGTACCGCGCGCCGGCGCATCGCCATCCACACCGGCGAGCACGCCGCCGCGCCGAGCGCGCAGCGGTTTCAGCGCGCACCCGGCCGACATCCTGATCACGACGCCGGAATCGCTGTACCTGCTGCTCACGTCGAACGCGCGCGAGGCGCTCGACGCCGGTCGACACGATCATCATCGACGAGATCCACGCGCTCGTGCCGACCAAGCAATACGTAACTGAACGAAGCATACCG
>ERZ1370068.7024-contig-5967_pt1 | contig 31733 bp, 53 predicted proteins | sample MGYA00561227_ERZ1370068 | MGnify/ENA primary metagenome ERZ1370068 (study PRJEB38410, sample SAMEA6850437) | metagenome | study: Metagenomic assessment of the ecological functions of the soil: analysis of the soil microbiota associated with the...
GTTGTACTTCGTTCAGTTACGTATTGCTCAATACGGATACAGCGAATGAAACTGCTGATGAAATAAAAAATGACAGCGGAAGGTCTTTGTACATAAATGCAATGTTGCTGATCAAAAAGAAGTGCTTGCAATATTTGAAAGCATTGGTGCAATAAATATTCTTGTCAATAATGCTGGCATTGCTCATATAGGCAAAGCGGATAACACCAAAGAAGAAGATTTTCGATAAGGTAATGTCGGTAAATGTAAAAGGAGTTTATAATTGTATATCATGCCGCAATACCTCAATTAAAAAAAACGGTGGCGGTTGTATCATCAATATGGCATCTGTCGCTGCACATGTTGGCATACCTGATCCGGTTTGCATACAGCACAACAAAAGGAGCAGTGATGGCAATGACATTAAGTGTTGCAAAAAGACTATTTACAGGAAAACATTCGCTGCAATTCTATTTCACCGGCAAGAGTGCATACGCCGTTTGTAGATGGATTTTTAAAAAATAACTATCCCGGTAAAGAAGAAGAGATGTTTGATAAACTTTCAAAGACGCAACCGATAGGCAGGATGGGGACGCCGGATGAAGTTGCAGCACTTGCATTATATCTCTGTAGTGATGAAGCATCTTTTATTACCGGGATGTGATTATCTTGTTGATGGCGGCTTTGTTAAACTCAATAATTAAATTAAACATGAAAAAATATTTTTCAGTGCAACATTTTTTTTAACTGTAATTTTTTCAACTGCACAGAATACATATACACCAACACCTGAAAATCTGGATGCCAGAAATGAATTCCAGGATAATAAATTCGGCATGTTCATTCACTGGGGTGCATCAAGTGTGCTGGGTGCCGGTGAGTGGGTAATGAATAACAGGAATATTAAAGTAGATGAATATACAAGGCTGATACAAATTTTTAACCCTCAGAATTTTGATGCTGCTAAATGGGTTGGCATTGCAAAAGCTGCAGGAATGAAATATATCACATTTATCACCCGTCATCATGATGGATTCAGCAATTGGGATACAAAACAATCTGACTGGAAAATAACAAACACGCCTTATCACAAAGATGCATTGAAGCAGCTCGCCGATGAATGTCATAAGCAAGGCATCAAACTTTTCTGTTATTATTCATTGCTTGATTGGTATCGCAGCGATTATCAATATGAAACCGGGAGAACAGGGAAAGGAACGGGAAGAACAGAAAAAAGTAATTGGGAGCATTATATCAATTTCATGAAAGCTCAGTTAACTGAATTGCTTACTAACTATGGAGAAATATCAGGTATTTGGTTTGATGGTCATTGGGATCAGTTAGATAATGATCATGATAAAGGACAAGTATCAAAGGTAAACTGGCATTATGATGAGATATATAAACTCATTCACAGTTTACAGCCGGCATGTTTGATCAGTAATAATCATCATTTGACTCCAATTCCCGGTGAGGATTTCCAGGCATTTGAAAAAGATCTGCCCGGGCATAATACAACCGGATTTGGTGGCGCATCAGTTTCTGTATTACCACTAGAAACCTGTGAGACAATGAATGACAGTTGGGGTTTTAATATCACTGACAGAAATTATAAGTCAGTAAAAAAAGTAATTCAGTACATAGTGAAAGCTGCTGGTTATAATGCAAACTTTTTATTGAATGTTGGTCCTATGCCCGATGGAACTATTCAACCGGAATTTGCCGACACTTTAAAAGCTGTTGGTAAATGGATGGAGCAAAATGGACAAACTATTTATGGAACAAGAGGCAATATAATTCCGCCAAAGGATTGGGGAACGATGACCATAAAAAACAAAATGGTTTATATGCACATTCTCAATAAACCAGAGAATCCTGCCTTTATTTTTATTCCTGAATTAAAGAAAAGATCTCCAAAGCTTTTTTATTGAATGGGAATAAGGAAATAAAATTCAAACAGCAACCCGAAGGAACTTTTATTTATATTGATGGAGTTGTGCTGGATGATGTTGACACTATTATTCAATTGGATCTAAAATAAAACTACTGATGAAACTGATTCGTTTTGGTGAAACCGGCAAAGAAAAACCTGGTGTAATAATTAATGATGCCTGGTTTGATGTTTCGGAATACATTCATGATTATGATGAAAAGTTTTTTGAAAGTGATGGCCTGTCATTGCTCAAAACAATTATTAGTGAAAGACTTTAAAAGAAATTTCAAGAGATATTCGTCTTGGACCACCAATTGCAAGACCATCTAAGATCATTTGCATTGGTTTGAATTATTCAGATCATGCGACTGAAAGTAAAATGCAATTACCTCCTGAGACCAGTTATCTTTTTTAAAGCAACTACTGCTATTGTTGGGCCATGAATGATGATCTTATTATTCCCAAAAACAGTAAAAAACTGATTGGGAAGTTGAACTTGCAGTTGTGATTGGTAAAAAGCATCTTATGTTGATGAAGCTGTTGCATTGAATTATGTCGCCGGTTATCTTTTGCACAATGATTATAGCGAAAGAGAATTTCAATTAGAAAGAGCTGGTCAATGGGTAAAAGGAAAAAGCTGTGATACGTTTGCACCGCTTGGTCATTTAGCAACACCAGATGAAATTCCGGATGTAAATGATCTGCGGCTTTGGTTAACTGTTAATGGAACGATGATGCAGGATGGTAATACAAAGAATCTTGTTTTTAAAATTCCACACCTTGTTTCTTATTTAAGCCAGTTCATGACCTTGTTGCCGGGGATATTATTTCAACAGGAACACCGGCAGGCGTTGGGCTGGGAGCAAAAACCAGAACCGGTGTATATAAAACCCGGCGATGTGATGGAGTTAGGTATTCATGGTTTGGGAAGTAGCAGGCAGAAAGCAGTAGCGTATAAAGAATAAATCTTAAACTAATGAAAAGGTTTTGTCTTGCTTTGGATCTGAAGGAGGATACTAAATTGATCGCTGAGTATGAGAATTATCATAAAAACGTTTGGCCGGAAATAATCAAGAGCATTAAAGTGTCTGGTATAGAAGTGTTAGATATTTATCGTACGGGTAACAGGATGTTTATGATCATTGAAGCGAATGATGATTTTAGTTTTGAAAAGAAAGCTGACAATGGATGCAACAAACATTCAAAGAGTTCAGGAATGGGAAAACCTGATGTGGAAATTTCAACAAGCATTGCCATGGGCAAAAACCGGAGAGAAATGGATCTTGATGGATAAAATATTTGAACTACCATGATCATTGATACACATGTACATTTTGGAAGCATGATAAGAAAAGAGATGCATGGATCACCGATGAAATGAAGATCCTGAAACAGGATCATTTACCTGCGCATTTAATACCCACACTTAAAAGAAACGGCGTTGATGGTTGTGTTAGCAGTTCAGGCAGGACAGAGTGAATATGAAACACATTTTTGGTTGAGCTTGCAAAAACACATCCTGAAATAAAAGGAGTGGTTGGATGGACCGATCTGCAAAGCAAAAACGTTGAAGAAAGACTTCAAATTCTTTTCTCAATATAATAACTATCAAAGGCTGGCGTCATGTAGGTACAATCTGAACCGGATGATTTTTTTATTAAGAGAGATTTTCAAAATGGCATCAGGGCTTTGGCATCTTTTAATTATACGTATGATATTCTTGATTTATCATTATCAATTGAAACCGGCATTGGAATTTGTTTCTAAATTTCAAAACAAAAATTTGTAATTGATCATTGTGCAAAGCCAGATATTGGGAAAAAGAATATTGATGAATGGAAAGTATTAATGAAAGAAATGGCGCAGCATCCTAATGTTTACTGCAAGCTTTCGGGATTATTCACAGAAACAAAGTGGAAGCAATGGAGTGCCGGTGATTTTTATCCATACCTTGATACAGTGTTTGAAGCATTCGGAACTGACCGTTTAATGTTTGGAAGTGATTGGCCTGTTATGTTACTCTCGGGAATTTATGTGCAATGGAAAAGTTTATTGGAGAAATACATGGAAAATTTTGTTCGAAGAAGACAGGTTGAAAGTGCTTGGTGAAAATGCAATTTCATTTTATAATTTATAAATATGAATTTAAACTTAAAAGATAAGGTCATCATTGTTACAGGCGGAGCTAAAGGAATTGGGGCAGGGATTACAAAAGCGTTAGCTGCAGAAGGTGCAATACCTGTTATTGTTGGCCGTGATGCAAATGATAATGATGCGATCATTAAAGAAGTTGGAGCTGGCTTCGGCATAACTGCTGAACTCACTCATCCAGAAGCATGCGAAAATGCCGTTAAGGCAACGGTAGAAAAATTTGGAAGGATTGACGGATTGGTAAATAACGCAGGCGTCAATGATGGCGTAGGATTGGAAAAAGGAAATTATGAGTCATTCATCGCATCGCTTGCATAAAAATCTTGTGCATTATTATTTGATGGCTCATCATGCTTTGCCTGAATTGATAAAAAGCAAAGGCAGCTATTGTCAATATAGGTAAGCAAGGTTAGCTGAAACAGGACAAGGGAAATACATCCGCTTATGCGGCATCCAATGGCGGACGTAATGCATTGACAAGAGAATGGGCCGTAGAATTATTAAAATATGGAATAAGAGTAAATGCAGTGATCGTTGCTGAATGCTATACGCCGCTTTATGAAAAATGGATAAAGACTTTGCCAAACCCGAAGAAAAATTAAGATCGATCACTGATAAAATTCCAGTTAGGAAAAGAATGACAACTGCTGAGGAGATCGCTGATATGGTTGTATTTCTTCTTTCTGAAAGATCAAGTCATACAACAGGGCAATTAATTTATGTTGATGGCGGCTACACACATCTTGACAGGTCATTGTAAGAATTATTTAAAGGCTATGAAAAAGATATCAATACTTTTTCGCTTTTCTTGTTAGTTAATTCAATTCGGGCAGCAACAAGCCGAAAACATAATTATAATTACAACCGATGGTTTTCGCTGGCAGGAAGTGTTTAAAGGAATGGATTCAGCAATTGCTAACAATTCTAAATTTAACCAGGGTGACAGCAGTTATATTTTTGAAAAATACTGGAGCAATAATGAAAATGAAAGAAGAAAAAAATTAATGCCATTTTCTGGAATACAATTGTCAATCACGGGCAGATCTATGGTAACAGGAAACTCGATAATAAAGTCAATAATGCAAATCCTCATTGGTTCAGTTACCCCGGGTATAGTGAGATCAGTGACCGGCTTTGCGGATTCAACGATCGACTCAAATGATTTCCGCCCAATCCACATGTTACTGTCCTCGAATTTTTAAATCAACAACCAAAGTTTAAAAATAAAGTTGCGGCATTTGGTGCATGGGATGCATTTGACAGGATACTAAACCAGCAAAGAAGCGGCATTCCTGTTTTTCTGCGTTTGATACCATCGGCGGGAAAAAATCCTAACGCCAAATGAAAAATTAATAAATGCAATGATGCAGGATTCTTACCGCCCATTTGGTAATGCAGAATGTCTTGATGTGTTTACGCATTATGCGGCGCTTGAATATTTAAAAACAAAAAAGCCAAAAGTGCTTTACATCTCTTATGGCGAAACAGATGAATGGGCTCATCATGGTTATTACCGTTCTTATCTTGATGCTGCTCATTTGGTAGATAAATGGATAAAGAGATATGGACCTTTGTGCAAAGCGATCCGCAGTATAAAAATAAAACGGCCATCTTTATTACTACCGATCATGGCAGAGGGATATAAATAAAGAAGAATGGAGAGAGTCATGGTAGTGGCATCGCTGATGCATATCAAATTTGGTTTGCAGCAATGGGCTCCAACATTCCTTCATCCGGCGAACAAAAAATAATGTTCAATTATTCCAGGATCAATTTGCGCAAACTATTGCAAAACTTTTAGGAGTTACTTATAAAGCAAGTCATCCTATTTCACCAGAAATAAAATCTGTACTTAAGAAATGAAAAATATATTTTTACTTGTTGCTTTTCTCTTTCTCCGTAACTCTCCAGGCACAGGTAAACAAAACACCTTTACCAACAAAGCAACAGCTTGCCTGGCATGAAATGGAATATTATTTCTTTTTTCATTTTGGGCCAAACACATTTACTGATAAAGAATGGGGGCATGGTGATGAACCGGAAGATATTTTTAATCCAACAGATCTCGATTGCAGGCAGTGGGTAAGAATTGCTAAACAGGCAGGAGCAAAAGGAGTGATCATCACTGCAAAACATCATGATGGTTTTTGCCTATGGCCAAGTAAATATTCAACACATACAGTTCGTGAAAGTAAATGGAAGAATGGAAAAGGTGATGTGCTGAAAAGAATTATCACAGGCATGTAAGGAGTATGGTTTAAAATTCGGTGTATATATTTCTCCATGGGATCGTAATCATCCAAAATATGGAACGCCGCAATACAATGATGTATTTGTAAATATGATGAAAGAGATCTTTACAAATTATGGTCCTATTTGGGAATTGTGGTGGGATGGGGCAAATGGCGAAGGTCCGAATGGGAAAAAGCAAGTTTATGACTGGGATAGATTTAAGAAAACAGTGAAAACACTTTCTCCCAATACAGTAGTGTTCAGCGATGTTGGTCCGCATATAAGATGGGTGGGAAATGAAAATGGAATTGCCGGAAAAACAAATTGGAATTATCTCGACACTGCAGGATATTCTGCGGGGGCAGGCGCCCCATCAACCGACACATTAAACACCGGCAATGCATTTGGCAAAGCCTGGATACCGGCAGAGTGTGATGTAAGCATTCGGCCCGGTTGGTTTTGGCATGCAAATGAAGATAGCAAAGTGAAGAGTGGTGAGCAGATTATTTGATCTTTATTTAAAATCCGTTGGACGTGGTTCAAATCTTTTATTAAATGTGCCGCCAGACAGAAGAGGTTTGATCAATGAAAACGATTCAGTGGCATTGATGGCATTTAAGAAATTAAGAGATCAGAATTTCAGTAATAATTTATTGCAGGATGCTAAAGCTTATTGGGAAATAAATGAAGATGCATTTTTAAAAGACTCTATCAGTTATCATGCCTTTAGATAAGAAAGGTTATGCTGTACGGGATCAATCAACAGGGTTTTACTATTCAACTTGCAAAAGCAACTGCTGTAAACTGTATTGTTTTGCGTGAAGCTATTCATCTTGGCCAGAGTATTGAAGCGTTTTAAAATTGCGTTATTTAATAATGATCAGAAAGTGGGTGAAATTACCGGGACAACCATTGGCAGAGAGACGAATTCTTACTTTTCCTGTTAAAACAATTACTTCATTTAAGGTTTATACTGATCGATCGCAAAGGGAATGATAATGTGAAGCAGAGTGGCGGCATATTTAATTGATGAGAATCTGTTGGAAAAATAAATCCTGAATTGCTCGTTTTTTAGAGGGAGAATAAAAATCTTCCTTATTTGACACCGTCCTGAAGGGCAGTGCAAGTCAAACTTCTTAACTTTAAGCATCATCAAATGCTGCCCTAAACGATGCTTCATATAAAAGATTTCTTGTTATACTTGCTTTGATATATAGTAGGCGGATTGATCTATGTATTTTTCAAGCAGTTACGGAAAAGATAGATTACAATACACAGGTTAAACCCATCTTCAACAAAAAATGTATTGCCTGCCATGGAGGTGTCAAAAGCAAAATCAAATTTCAGTTTATTATTCAGAGAAGATGCATTGAAAGCCAGCTAAGTCAGGTAAGTATCCTATTGTACCTGGTTATCCCGGAAAAAGTGAAATGATAAGAAGGATAACTAACAATGATCCTGATGAACGGATGCCTTACAAACATGATCCGCTTACCAAAGAAGAAATTTCAATTTTAAAAAAATGGATAAAACAAGGGAGCGGAATGGGGCGAACATTGGGCATATGTTCCTGTACAAAAACCAGAACTGCCGGATATAAAGAATAAATGGATAAGAAATGAGATCGATCAATTCATTTATCAAAAATTAGAAGAAGAAAAATTAAAAGCCATCACCTGAAGCAGATAAACAAACTTTATTAAGAAGAGTAAGTCTTGATCTTATCGGCATGCCTGCCGAAGAAAATATTGCAAAGAAATATTTGAATGATAATAGTGATAAGGCCTACGAAAATCTTGATCGATGATCTGCTTTCATCAAAAAGATATGGCGAGAAATGGACATCGATGTGGCTTGATCTTGCCCGCTATGCAGATACAAAAGGTTTTGAAAAAGATCCGGGTAGAAATATCTGGCAATATCGCGACTGGCTGATCCGTGCATTTAATGAAGATAAACCTTACGATCAATTTTTAATTGGAGCAATTAGCGGGTGATCTTTTACCAGATCCTACCGATGCACAGTATATCGCAACGGGTTTTCATCGCAATACAGTTACCAATGACGAAGGAGGAACTGATAATGAAGAATACAGAACAGCAGCAGTGCTGGACAGGGTAAATACAACATGGACAGCATTGATGAGTACAACATTTGGTTGCGTACAATGTCATAGTCATCCTTATGACCCCATTCGCCATGATGAATATTATAAGTTCATGGCATTTTTTAATAATAGCCGTGATGTGTGATTCGCAAGAAGATTATCCTTTGCTTCGTCATTATGAAAAAGAGGACAGCATTGAAGCATTGCGAATAAAAGAATGGCTTAAAACAAAATGGCAACAAATGCTGAAGCAAAAAAATTATTATGCATTGCTGAAAACATGGGAACCGCTCTATTACATCCTTTTGAAAGGACAGATAAATATGATTAACTGCTGAATTAACGGGATACTAAATGGTTGGTAATAAGAAAACGGTCAGACTTTCAGAATGAAAGAGATCGATCTTTCAGATAAAACTTATTTTTTATTTCAGTTACAAAGGTTATCCCAACAGATGGTGTTTGGACAATTCACCTTGATAGCCTGAATGGACCAGTATGGAAAACGATCAATGTACCGGAAACAAAAGGAGAAAGTAAGATTTTTGGTGTAGATGTAGAACCTGTTAACTGGCAAACATGATCTGTATTTTTCTTATTTCAGTAAAAAATTAGAGAAAGATGATTTTACTTCATTGATACTTGACTGGTTTCATTTTGGACAGCCATTTCCGGGTAAAGGCAAACCGAGGGATATGACAGTACTTTCAGCAGTTATCATGAGATTGTTGAATAAGCCAGTAAAGACAACACCGGTCATGTTTGAGAACTCAACTGACCTTGACAAGAGAATCAAATGTTTTTGAAAGAGGCAATTGGCTGGTGAAAGGAGATAAAGTAGAAGCCAGATGTTCCGAAATTATTTTCTCCTATTCAAAAAATGGAAGAAAGAACAGGTTGGATCTTGCATTGTGGTTAACTGATAAAAAACATCCTCTAACAGCAAGAACAATGGTGAATCGGTTATGGGAACAAATTTTGGAAATGGTATCGTTGAAACACTGGAAGATTTCGGATCGCAGGGAATGACCCCGACACATAAAGAACTACTCGATTGGATGGCATGGCAGTTTATGAATGATTATAACTGGAGCATAAAGAAAATGATCAAAGCAATGGTGATGTCTGCTACTTACAGGCAGCAATCAAATGTGAATGATGAATTGCTTCAAAAAGATCCATATAATAAATATTATGCAAGAGGACCAAGAGTAAGATTATCTGCAGAGCAGGTAAGGGACCAGGCTTTATGCATAAGCGGTTTGCTCAGCAATAAAATGTATGGTCCCGGTGTAATGCCTTTCCAGCCAGAAGGGATATGGAACTCACCTTATAGCCCGGCGCAATGGAAACAAAGCAAAGGTGAAGATCAGTATCGTCGTGGCATATATATTTACTGGAAACGAACAGCTGCCTATCCTTCAATGACAACATTTGATGGCACATCAAGAGAAATATGCACGGCAAGAAGAATAAGAACAAATACACCATTGCAGGCATTGGTTACTTTAAATGATTCTGCTTATATTGAAATGGCAAGATACTTTGCTTATCGCTTACAAAAAAGAAACTGGCAGAAATGTCGATGACGCAAATAAAGCGAGGATATGAATTAGCAACTGGTCATGCAGTAGATGAATAAAGACCTTGCAATATTATCAGAGATCTATATAAAAATGCTTTGGAAAAATTTAATAGCAGATAAAGACAAAGCTTGTGAAATGATCGGTGTGAATGATGAACATAATAACCCGGAAACAGCAGCGATGGTAGGTTGTGTGTAATGCTATTTTGAATTTGGATGAGGTGGTGACGAAAATATAAACTCGACCCCCTGTCTCCCCTAAAGGGGGAGACTTAAGATATATGATCAGCTATTTTAAGTCTTGAATGAAGATCTTTGATCCGTAGGACAAAATTCATTAGTCCCGGGTTTTAACCCGGGCATGAGACGGGTTTTGAAAGCCCGTAAGGGTTCAACATCGAAACGAATAATAAAATGTTCAATGCTCAATATTCAATGTTCAATTTCATGATGAATAGAATTGTTGTCGTACAAGAGTGCGACGCAAGGGACGATGATAAGAATTATAGAAAGCTGATAAACATAAATTATAAATGACCAGACGAAGAATTACATAACAAAAGATTATTTGAAGAAGCAAGACGAGAAGTGCTTCGTCAACATACCCGTCGTCATTTTTTAAAAGAAAGTGCAATGGGTTTGGGTGCATTGGCATTGGGTTCATTATTGAATAGTTGCGGAAGAAGCTCTTCGCAGCATGCATCAAATATTTTATTTGATCCGGTGAACCCGTTGGCGCCGCGACCACCAATGTTTCCGGAAAAGCAAAGTCAGTTATTTATTTGCATATGGCGGGTGCACCATCACAATTAGAATTATTCGATTACAAACCTGACCTGGTGAAACTTGATGGACAGGATTGCCCGCAAAGTTTGATTGGAAGGAAAACGATTTGCATTTATTCGCGGTGTAGCCAAAAATGCTGGGACCGCAAGCAACATTTAGCACAACATGGCGAAAGCGGCATTATGGGTTAGCAATTATCTGCCGCATTTTTCAACTATCGTTGATGATGTGGCGATCATAAAATCAGTAACGACCGATCAATTTAATCATGCACCGGCGCAATTGTTTATGCATACAGGTTCACCACGATTGGGTCGGCCGAGTATTGGATGCATGGGTTACTTATGGTTTGGGAACAGAGAATCAAAATTTACCCGGGCTATGTTGTAGTTGACATCCGGTGGTAATGATCCTGATGCAGGTAAGAGTGCATGGGGCAGTGGATTTTTACCGAGTGTATACCAGGGTGTGCAATGCAGAAGTGAAGGTGACCCTGTTTTATTTATAAATGATCCCAAAGGAATGGATCGTGATCTGCGTCGTGCTTCTATTGATGCGATCAATAAGATCAATCAGCATCAGCATGAGCAATATAAAGATCCGGAAACTTTATCACGCATCTGCTCAATATGAGATGGCGTATAAAATGCAGATAGCTGCGCCGGAAGTGATGAACATAAATGATGAGCCGCAATACATTCATGATATGTATGGTACAAAACCCGGCGAAGTATAATTTTGCCAATAATACTTTGCTTGCACGTCGTCTTGGTGGAAAAAGGTGTTCGCTTTGTACAGTTATTTGATTGGGGTTGGGATAGTCATGGCACTGATGCGCAAACTGCAGTAGATATTGGTTTGATAAATAAATGCCGCAAAGTTGATAAGGCAATGACTGCATTGATCCTTGATCTTAAACAAAGAGGTTTGCTGGATGAAACATTGGTAGTATGGGGTGGTGAATTTGGCAGAACACCGATGCAGGAAAATCAGTGAAGGAAAAACAGCGCCATTCAAAGGAAGAGATCATCATACCGATGCATTTTGTATGTGGATGGCCGGTGGTGGTATAAAGGCGGCACTACTTATGGTGAAACAGATGAGATCGGTTATACAGTAGTAGAGGGAAAATTAGAAGCCTTCGATATACAGGCAACGATCTTGAACCAGTTGGGTTTTGATCATGAAAAATTCACTTATGAATTCCAGGGAAGACCGTTTAGATTGACGGATGTGAAAGGAAAGTGATCCAGGAAATATTGGCGTAGATTTTTGTTTATGAGCTTTAGTACTACTATCAACTTTGGTTGCGACGCGCTCCGTTCAGGGTTCTGTTCGCTCTTGAACAAATGTGTCGCATCAATTTAATATGAGATCAAACAGAAGAAAATTTGTACAAACATCAGCAACTGCAACAGCAGCATTGATGTTTTCCTCTCTCGATAAAATTTCATCAGCAACTCAACCTTCTTTCACCATGAATAAGAATTATGAATTAAAAATAATGGCTACCAACTGGGGCTTTGATGGCAGCACTGATGCTTTTTGTGCAAAAGCCAAAAAAGAAGGTTATGATGGGATCGAGATCTGGTGGCCTGCTGATAATAAAAAGGATGAATTGTTTGCTGCATTAAAAACTCATGGTTTGGAAGTTGGCTTTCTTTGTGGTGGCTGGCAAAATGATCCGAAAGAACATTTGGATTATTATAAAAAAATGGTTGATGCAGCTGCAGAAACAGAATATTCAACGACCTCTTTATATTAATAATCATTCCGGCAGGGATCATTTTAGTTTTGATGACAATAAAAAATTCATTGAACATACTCTTGCATTGGCAAAAGAAACCGGGATCACTATTTGTCATGAAACGCATCGTTCAAGAATTTTATATGCCGCTCCGGTTGCAAGACAATTCATGGAAAAATATCCTGATCTGAAAATCACGTTTGATGTATCGCACTGGTGCAATGTGCATGAGAGTTTATTGGCAGATCAGCCGGAAACAGTAAACATGACATTGGATAGAGTGGAGCATATTCATGCACGGATCGGTCATCCTGAAGGCCCGCAGGTAAATGATCCAAGAGCACCTGAATGGGAGAATGCAGTAAAGGCTCATCTTGCATGGTGGGATAAAGTAGTAGAAAGAAAAAGAAGAATGGAGAACGAATGACTTTCTTAACTGAGTTTGGTCCGCCGGATTATATGCCTACAATGGCTTATACAAGACAACCGTTGGCAAATCAATGGGAGATCAATGTGTATATGATGCAACTGTTGCGTAAACGATATAGCTGACCAATTATTAATTTTTAATTATTCATTATTAATTTATTGATGAACTTCTCTGAACTAATTGGTCACTTCCATCCTGTGTTGGTCCATTTGCCAATTGGTATTTTGTTATTGGCTGCATTATTTCAATTGCTTGCACTCAAACCGAAATATGCATCATTGCATGCTGCTACAAGCATTGCCTTGTTTTGGGGAATGATCAGTGCCATTCTTTCCTGCATCAGCGGTTATTTACTTTCACTAAGCGGCGACTATGATGAAGAATTGGTAGATACACATACATGGTTTGCGATAGCAACTGCATCTATTTCACTCATTGCATATTTATTTAACCGCTGGGAAAATGAATTTGCCAAATGGGTAATTCTTTTAATGGTTCCATTAATTATTATTACGGGTCATCTCGGTGGGTCACTTACTCATGGATCAGATTATCTTACTAAAGGGTTTTCAAAAAAGATAGCGTAGCCGAAAAAGAGATCAAACCAATTGCTGATGTACAGGAAGCAAATGCGTATGCAGATATAATTCAGCCAATATTTGAAAGCAAATGTTATGGCTGCTCATAACAAAAGCAAAAGAAAGGCAAGCTTAGATTGGATGAACCTGCATTTATTTTAAAAGGCGGAAAAGATGGCGAAGTAATTAAGCCGGGAAATGCTGATGAAAGTGATATGATGAAAAGATTGTTATTGCCCCGCAATGAGGAAGATCATATGCCGCCCAAAGAAAAGCCACAATTAAAAGATAATGAGATAGCATTGATACATTGGTGGATCGCAACAGGAGCAACATTTGATAAAAAGACAAAAGAGCTGGAGCAACCCGAAAAATAAAACCTGTTTTACTTGCCTTGCAAAAAGAAGTAAAAAAAGTTTTACCTGATCTGCCACAAACACCAGTGGAGAAAGCGGATGAAAAAGCAATTCAAAAATTAAAAGACAGCGGTATAATAGTTTTTCCTGTAGCACGGAACAGTAATTATCTAACAGCAAATTTTGTTACAGTTGATTCGATAACTTATAATGATATTGCTTTGTTATTAGAGTATAAAAAAACAATTAGTATGGCTAAACCTTGGCCAAAAGAAAATTCCGGATAGTTTATTGGCGCCAATCGCACAACTTACAAATCTTACCCGTTTGCAATTGGATAATACTCCGATAACAGATAAAGGACTAGCCTCGTTGCAATCATTGGTCAATCTGCAATACCTGAATCTTGTTGGGACAAAAGTGACATCACAGGGAGTTATTCAATTAAAAGACCTTCCAAAGTTGCAGGCCATCTATCTTTATAAAACTTTTATCACTTCTTCAGATTGGCCCACTGCTAAAAAGTAATTTTCCCAAAGTAACTTTAGACACTGGTGGTTATTATGTACCAATTCTTGAAACTGACACCACAATTGTAAAGCCGCCGGAGAAAGAAGAATTAGTAATTAACAATTAATAATTAAGAATTGATACGACTGTTCTCCTTATTGTTATTTGTTTCAATAAATATTTTTGCACAACCCAAGCCAAAACATAACCTTGTATTTGATACATTGGCCAAAAGATGGGATGAAGGAATTCCTTTAGGTAATGGCTGGTTGGGTGCATTGATATGGCAGAAGGATAATAAATTAAGAATGTCAATAGACAGGGTTGATCTGTGGGATGATCGCCCTATGCCGGAGATCGATAAGCTGAAATTTAAGTGGGTAGTTGAAAAAGTAAAAATGAATCAATATGATTCGGTACAGAAAATAGGAGATGAGCCTTATGAAAAATACCCGGCGCCAACAAAGATCCCCGGTGCCGCCATTGGAATTTGATCTTAATAAGATCGGTAAAGTAAAAGGTTTCACTTGATATTTCAAATGGGATTAAGCGTTGTGGAATTTGAAAATGGAGTTAAGTTCAATAATTATATTCATGCGACACGCCAGGTTGGATATTTTGGTTTTGAAAATATCAATGAAGACCTCATTCCTGAATTGATCATTCCAAATTATAATACAGGAAATAATGGAAGAACAGGTAATAGTGTTTCCGGGCAAAGTCTTGAACGAGCTTGGCTATGAAAAAGGAACTGTAAAAAAGGGATCGATTATATACTTTATCATCAACCAACATGGAAGAACAATTATTATGAAGTGCTGGTGAAATGGGTACCAGTTTCCTGGGAAAAAGAATTATTGGTGAATGGACGATCACCAATAACCAACCAGCATCACTTCCTGCATTGAATGTATTGCTTAAAGAGCCTACAGGCTGGCCATCACATATTGACTGGTGGAATGATTACTGGAAAAGATCATCTGTTTCAATTCCTGATTCAATCCTGGAAAGACAATATTATTTAGATATGTATAAGTTCGGTTGTGTGGCAAGAAGCAATACACCACCGATCTCTTTACAGGCAATATGGACAGCAGATGATGGAAGACTGCCGCCATGGAAAGGAGATCTTCATCATGATCTCAATACTGAATTAAGTTATTGGCCCGGTTATTCAGGCAATCATCTTGATCTTACCGAGAAGGGTTTACAAACTGGTTATGGAAAGTAAAAGAGGAGAATAAAAGATGGACCAAACAATATTTTGAATTGATGGATTAAATGTACCGGGAGTTACAACGATCAGTGGTAAACCAATGGGAGGATGGATTCAATATTCGATGTCGCCCAACTACTTCGTGCCTGGCTAGCCCAACATTTTTATTGGCAATGGATTTATAGCATGAATAAAAATTTTTTGACGGAAAAAGCTTTGCCTTATATCAATGATGTTTGCAAAGTTTCTTGATGCATGCTCACCAGACGATAGCGCCATCGAAAGAAAATTATCCATTGAGCTCTACTCCGGAATATAACGATAATAGTATTAAGGCATGGTTTCTTAATTGGACAAATTATGATCTAGCATTGAGTTAAAAATGCTTTTGAAATGTTATGGGCAGTCAATGTAAATCTAAAAGAGAAGATGAAGCAAAATATTGGTTACTGCAATGGTCAGCTTTGCCTCAATTTCAATTCAAACGAAACAGGCTTAACTATTGCCGTCAATCAAAATCTTGAATATTCTCATCGTCACCAAAATCATTTACATGCTATTCATCCTTTAGGATTATTAAATATTGAAGATTCCATAGAAAGAATGATCATTGAAAACTCTCTTACGGCATATTGAGAAAACTCGGAACAAGAAAATGGGTTGGCTATTCATTTGCATGGATCGCTTCAATTTATGCAAGAGCGACAGAATGGTGATTCAGCGGCAGCGAACTTGAAAAAGTTTGCCACCAATTTTGTTTCATCTAATAGTTTTCATTTAAATGGTGATCAGAAAGGTGGACAATATTCTGATTTTACTTATCGTCCATTTACTCTGGAAGGAAATTTTGCATTTGCGCAAGGCATTCATGAAATGCTTTTACAAAGTCATAAAGATTTTATTGAAGTGTTTCCTGCTATTCCAAAAGAATGGAAAAATGTTTCATTTAAAACATTAAGAGCGGAAGGAGCTTTTCTTATTTCAGCGAAAAAAGAAAATGGGGTAGCGATGGAAGTAAAAATAAGATCAGAAGTTGGTGGAATGCTTAGAATAAAACTTCCTTTTAAAACATGGATCAATACCGGTATCGATCGTTCGGAGATAAAAGTAGTAAACGGTATTGCAGAAATGAAAATGACGAAAGGGCAAACGATCACTTTTAAAAATGCATTTGAATGAATGTTAAATTGTTTAATTGTCAAATTGTTTTTATGAATAACAATTTAGCCATTTATCAATATAGCAATTGAACAGCATAGAATCAATTCCCTTTAAAGTTGGCTTTTCGCTTTTCTAAAAATGCACTCACTCCTTCTTTCATATCTTCTGTTGCAAAACAATTTCCAAATTCTTTTATTTCCAGCTCAAAACCATTTATTAGTTTCATCGTAAACTGCATTGGCTGTTTTGATACATGCTGCAACAGCTAATGGAGCTTTGCTGTTTATTGTTTACAAGAATTGATCTTGCTTTCGTTCAAGTAAATTCTCTGCACTTGTTTAACTACATAATTTACCAGGCCATATTGCAAAGCAGTATTTGCATCGATCATGTTTCCACTCATTAATAATTCCAATGCTCTGCCTTTTCCTATTAATTGAACTAATCTTTGTGTACCACCATAACCAGGTATCAAACCTAAATTCACCTCCGGTTGACCAAACTTTGCATTTTCACTTGCAATACGAAAATGACACGCCATTGACAATTCACATCCACCACCGAGAGCAAAACCATTGACGGCTGCTATAATTGGTTTGTTGCAACGCTCAATTCTGAAAAAATATCCTGGCCTCTTTTAGCCATTGCCATCGCTTGTTCCTTGTTTAAATCACTAAATTCTGAAATATCAGCGCCGGCAACAAATGCTTTGGGTCCTGCGCCTGTGATAATAACAGATCTTATTTCAGGATTTTTTCAATGTCGTCCAATGCTTTATCAAGATCAGTAAACACATTTTTGTTCAGGGCATTCAATTTTTCAGGACGATTGATAGTAATAGTTAGAACATTATTTTCAATAGAAGTAAGCAGTGTTTGATACATGTGGAAGTTTTTCCAAAAGTAGGTATAAATAGAAAAAGCCGCACCACAATGATGCGGCCTTCCTAAACCGTCCTCTATTTTAATAAATTTAATTCGTTTAAAAAATAGTGACAAATACCGGGCCTGTTTTCCAATGATAAACGGCACTCATAGAAATGAGTGCCGTTTAAAACATCTTCATGTTATGACCTTACTTCAGGTGATCACTTATGTCGGAATATTTGTATTTGCATTGACAGGTGCATTTAAAGCAAGGTCTTTTAAAATGGATGTATTTCGGCGGCATCGTATTGGCTTTTGTTACTGCTTATGGAGGAGGAACTCTCAGGGATCTGTTGATCGGCGTAAAACCAGTGAACTGGATCAATGATAATATTGCATTGATACTTGTATTCGCTGGCACTGCATTCACTTTTTACTCAAAGAAAATGTCAGCCGATTTAAGCGAACAATTTTTATACCGATGCGATCGGTCTTGGATTATTTACGGCATGGGGAATCGAAGTCGCACTAAGAAATGGATTGAAATGATATTTATTCTTTAGTGATGGGAGTCATCACAGCTACTTTTGGTGGTTTGATCGCAGATATTCTGTGCAGTGCAATTCCCAATTTGCTAAAGAAAGGAGAGCTCTATGCAACTGCTTGTGCTGTTGGCGGCGGAATTTATTTATTGCTAAAGCATATACCGCTTGAATACAATATCAATCTTGCGGTTTGTGTAATTGTTGTTGTTGGCATCCGCATTTATTCGAAAAGAAAACGATTGATGCTGCCTGATATTTGATCACTGCTGCTGCTGTTGTTGCTGCTGTATTTCTAAATATCTTCTGTAAGAGTTTGTTTGCGGGGCAGGGTTCTTTGTTTTATAAGTAAAAACGGGTGTCATCTTTTTTCTTCTGCTTCTTTTTTCAATTGTCCGTTTTCAATACTTACCGAAACTTCCAGTGTATGTTCTGATGAGCCTTTATAAGTTCCTTTTACAGGAGTGCAATCACTGAAATTTCTTCCGATAGCTAATCGTACATGCCTGTCGTTGGCAATGCAGTTATTTGTTGGATCAATTCCGATCCATCCATAAAATGGAATGCATACTTCCACCCATGCATGTGTGGCACCTTCACCACGGAGCTCAGAATCTTTTGGACAGATATAACCGCTTACATATCGTGCAGGAATACCAACCATACGAAGCATCACCAAAAGTATATGAGCAAAATCCTGGCACACTCCTGCTTTCAATTTCCATATTTCACCGGCCGCGGTTTCCACTGTGGTAACACCTTTTCTGTATTCAAAATTATCATACACATATTTGGAAAGCAATTGAGCAGTATCAAAAGGTGAAAGAGAAAGATCAACTAAATTCTTAATAATTGCGGCCACTTCATTTTCATGCTCAAAATTTTCCAGCATCATAAAATCCATATAAGGAAATTGTTCCCGTGACTCACCTAGTTTTTCCCATTGTTCTTCTATTGAAAAACTTGTTTCAGGAAGAACTACAGGAAGAATTTCAATTTCAATATCGGATTCAATGGTAAGTTCAGTAATGGGCTCTATCACAGAAAAAGTTCCTATCCTGTTTCCAAAATAATCAACAAACTCTTCCACATCAGGTTTATGAGAAATATGCAGCTCATGTTTTTAAAACCTGCAATGCATCCTGGATAGGGTATAGCATTAGCTGGTTGGCGCAATCAATAACTGATGATGCGTAGCGATAACGGGTGATATGTTTGATATTATAATAAGTCATTGCAGAAATTAAATTCGTTTATGAATATCCAAAATAATATTGACTGAATGATTTTGATATTTCCAGCAACTCACGTCGTGTTTGCATCAGGAACTGTTGTAAATATTTTCCTTCATTCACTTCCATCCTGCTATATTTTACATTCGTGGTAAGTCGCCCGATCAAAAATTCAAGCTGGTCATAATTTTCCGGCAAGCTCTCTGTTTTTAATCGTGCAAAATAACGACTGATCTGTTCAAGACAATACACAACAGAATGAGGAAATAAATTACTGTACAAAACTTGTTGCAGCACATGATCCGGTTGCATATTCCCACGGTAGGTTCTCATATAAAACTCGTAACCAGATAAGGAATACAACAAATATCTCCACTGTGGCGCTTCACTTGGCAAATGAAGATTGTAATTCACTTCCGCCAGTTTTATATTTATCATATCGGCAGAAACGATAGTGCGTTCTAAAAATTTGCCAATGTTTAAAAATTAAAACCTTCTTCACGGCTCATCGTTGTATCAACAGTGCCATGATATAACATGCCATGACGGATCAATGTATCCAACGCAGACAATGGATCGCCAAACGATACTTGTTCCTGTATATTCCTGTCACGGATCAAATGATAATATTCATTCAGGCATTGCCATACTTCTTTTGTAATATGATCCTGCACCGCTCTTGCATTTTCTCTTGCCTGTGTTATGTTATTAATGACCGAGCTATTATTTTCTTTATCATGCAGCAAATGTTCCAATACTTTTTGAGATGAAAATTCTAATTCATCAATTTGCCGCGGCTGCATATCGCCATACGTAAGCAACACTGATCGCCAGCTAAAAGCCTTCTCTTCACTTTGCGAAGCGACATAATTGGTCCGTAATAAGCGCAACATACCATTGGTACGTTCCATATAACGTGCCATCCAGAAAATTGAATCAGCTACACGACTCAGCATAAACGTTACTACAGTTAATTTTTATTTTATGTTACCAGCTTCAGTAATTCTTATCATCTTCTGTTGCGTCGCACTCTTGTACTTCTAGTAATTCTATTCACCTTTTTGTCCACCCCATTTGAAATTTTCTTTGAATCGAACTTCCCCGAGGGATTGAACTTTCGTTGTCTTCCGCTCAAAGACTGGAGGTGCCACTAATAGTAGTACATCTAGTCAAAACAATTAAAGAACATTTCAATCTAAAAATGCTGATCAAATCTAAGTCTCCCCTTTAGGGGGGACAGGGGTTACTTCCCCAACACCCATGTATCCTTACTTCCTCCGCCTTGCGATGAGTTAACCACCAATGATCCTTCACGCAGTGCAACTCTTGTCAATCCACCCGGCACAATATCAATTCCATCCGGACCATATAATGCATAAGGCCTTAAGTCAACTCTGCGTGGTTGTAAAACCCCATTTATATAACAAGGCGATGATGATAAATTAATAATTGGCTGTGCAATAAAATTTCTCGGATCTTCTTCGATTGCAATTTTAAATTCATCCATCTGTTCTTTTGTGGCGCTGTTACCGATCAGCATTCCATATCCACCCGACTGATTTGTTCTTTTGATCACCATGTTCTCCATATTGGCAAAAACCATCTTTACGATTTTCTTCAAGCGCCAATGGATAAGTTGGAATATTTTTCAGAATAGGTTCCTCATTTAAATAATAGCTGGATCATATCAGGCACATAAGCATAGATCGCTTTATCATCTGCAACGCCATTTCCCATTGCATTTACAATACTTACATTTCCTTTTCTGTATGCCCAGTAAAGTCCGGGCACACCCAGCATACTATCCGGACGAAATACTAAAGGATCAATATATTCATCATCAATTCTTCTGTAAATAACATCCACTCTTTTCAAACCTTTCGTGGTTTTCATAAACACACGGTTATTATCTACAACGAGGTCGCGGCCTTCTACCAGTTCAATACCCATCAATCTTGCAAGAGTTGTATGCTCAAAATATGCAGAATTATAAATGCCGGGAGTAAGCAACACAACGGTTGGTTCACTTGTTTGCCTGTTGGCAAGTGCCATCAGGTTTTTCAATAGCAAATTAGGGTATTCTTTTACCGGCAATACATTGTTACGGGGTAACTGGTCGGGAAAAATTCTAAAAGTAATTGTTCGGTTCTCTAACATGTATGAAACTCCAGATGGCGTTCGAAGATTATCTTCTAACACATAAAACTTTCCATCATTATCTCTTATCAGGTCAACACCGGAAACATGTGTGTAAATATCATGCGGCACTTCTACGTTCACCATCTCCCGTAAAAAATTGGGGCAGGTATAGATCATTTTTGCCGGCACTATTCCATCTTTTACAATAAACTGCTGGTGATAAATATCTTTCAGAAAAATATTCAGCACTTTAAGTCGTTGTTTGATGCCTTCTTCGATCGTCTTCCATTCATCAGCCCGAATGATACGGGGAATAATATCGAATGGAAATATTTTTCAATGCCTTCTCCACTATTATAAACAGTAAATGTGATACCCTGGCTCATGAAGAGTTTTTTGCCAGGTCATCCCTGCGATTCATTTCATCAGTAGAAAGATCTTCAATATTGCCGACAAAATTTTTGTAAGCATCCCGTAAACCTTCGGATGCAAACATCTCATCCCAAACATTGGGCTGTACATGATATGAGTGTAAAAAGAAGAATCCTTCATTCAAAATGAATTTACAAAAGAATTGGTCAGAAAATCAGGGAAGCATTCGTTGAAGGGAAAATCAGAAAGGGCGGTGTTCTTTTACCCAGCTACTAATATAAGATGCAATTTCTGAAGTAGGCGTGCCGGGAGCAAATAATTTTCCAACGCCATCCTCATTTAGTTTTTTCATATCATCATCAGGGATGATACCGCCACCGGTCAACAATACATCATCCATCTCTTTTTCTTTCATCAGCTTCATCACTTTTGGAAACACGGTCATATGTGCGCCGGACAAAATGCTGATGCCGATCGCATCAACATCTTCCTGCAAAGCAGCATTCACCACCATTTCCGGTGTTTGGCGAAGACCGGTATAAATTACTTCCATACCCGCATCACGTAAAGCAGTTGCGATCACTTTTGCGCCACGGTCATGACCATCGAGACCAACTTTAGCAACTAATACTCTGATGGGTCGTTTCATAAAATGATTTCATTTCAAAAATAAGCATTAAGTCAACGCATAAACTTACTCTTTAATTCAGCCACACCTTTTGTAATGATGCTGTTTAAAGAATCGTTACCATTCTCATATAAAAAAATCCTCATTCCATTCTCCCTGAAAAGCGGCATATTAATGGAATCCTTTATAGTCATTTTTTCAAATTGCTGAAAAACGATATCGTCTTTATCCGGGACCCGGTGACCAACAAGTATTAAGTTTTTTATATCATACTTATCGGGCATCCAGAAAAGAAACGAGGCATTGTCACTGTATACTTCAGGCAACTCAGCTTCTTCTCGATAATAATTTAATGCCCCAGCCGAAAAATATCCATCGGCAATAAACCAACGTTTTCATTTTTTGATCCTGTGGCAGGCTATTATAAACAACACCTGCTTTTCAATGCCATTTCTTTCCATCCCATCATATCAGCAAAATCCTGTGGCAGAGGATGCATCTCCTGATCTTCCCATTTAAAACTTCCTGTTTTACTTAAGCCGGTTTTTTCATAATAGTTTGCCAGTGCTTCAGGTTTTGCCAATGGCATGATCAATGGCATCGCAAATACTCCTAATGCCAGTGGCAGAATGACCATTGCAAACCTTGTCCATCGTAATCGGATCTCAGTAGCTTTTTCCAATTGATAAGCGCCAAAGGCAAATAAGACGGGATAAGCCCCCAAGGCATAATAGTCTTTACCTCTTAAAACGATCAGTAGTGTAATTACAAATAAGTAAGTCCATGCGATAAAACGAAACTGTTTTCCTTGTTCTTTAAAGATCACAAATATCAATCCTGCGATCCAGATAAAAACACAAGGCAGGTTCATCATAAACTGGCTGATAATAAAACCTAAAGCACTATTATATTTTAACTGTTCTTCCTGTAGTTCGTTCATATGATTGACAACAGGAAAACGATGATCGTACTGCCACCAAATATTTGGAAGGAATATCAGCAAGCCGATCAAACAAGCAAAATAAAAGTGTTTATTGAGAAATATTTTCCGTTGACGTGTAAATAAAATACCTGCAAGAATACTCAAAGTGTAAAATGCAACTGAATATTTACTCATCATACCAAGGCCTGCGGCAACTCCAAAAACATAAAGCCATTTGTTTTGCTGAGTTTGAATAAAGCGAATAACGGAGAATGCCATCAATGTCCAGAAGAATACATCAAGAAAGTTTGGCATGAATAAAAAGAACAAACGCATATAGCCATCAATCATAAAAGGAAGCCATCCGAGGAACAATGCAAATATTCTTCCGCCTAAAGAAAGAATGATTTTTCCAACTAACAAGAACGTTAAAGCGCCAAATAAAGCGGGCCATATTCTTATCCAAAACATGCTGGCACCAAAAGAATTTGTGATCCATGCAAACACACTTAGCATTGGAGGTATTTCCATATAGCCCCAATCCATATGATGTGCTTCTGCAAGGTATAAGTATTCATCACGATGCGGTTGGTAAAAACTATTTTGCAGGAAAAAGGAGCTATTAGTTTAATAATAGCCAGTATAAAAAGAAAATTCTCTTGCTGATCTGGTTGACTGACATAAGTTTCAAGATAATTATTTTCAGGTGTATTTAATAAATTACAGTATGCAATACAGAAAATTTGGAAATACAGATCTGCTCGTCAGTGAAATTGGTTTTGGTGCCTGGGCCATTGGTGGTGGAGCAATGATCGGTAGCACGGCAATTGGTTGGGGTGATACAGATGATAATGTTTCAATAAAAGCAATTCATACAGCATTAGATGCCGGAATTAATTTTTTTGATACAGCAGATATTTACGGATTAGGTCATTCTGAAGAATTGTTGGGTAAAACCATCGGTAATAAGAAGGAATGTCATTATTGCAACCAAAGTGGGCAATGTTTCAAGAAATGATCAGTTTACTGTTGATTACTCCAAAGAATATATATCTGAAAGCTTGTGAAACTTCTTTAAAAAAGTTAAGAAGAGAAGCGATAGATTATTATCAACTGCATTCCGCAAGAATTGCAGCATTTGCAAGAAGGGGAATGTATTGCTGCAATGCAACAACTGGAGCAACAGGGTAAAATAAAATACTGGGGAATTTCATTGAACACATTTGATCCATTGCTGAAGCAGAATTTTTTATACAAAACAGATCGGAAATGGGTTTCAGCTAGTATTAAACTTACTCAATCAGAAAACTTTACCATTATTGAAACGATCAGCTGAAGATGGATATGGAGTGATCGTAAGAATGGCTTTGCAATTCGGATTGCTTACGGGGAAGTTTGATAAAGGCTGACTTTTCTGCAGAATGATCACCGTAAAAACAGGCTAACTAAAGATGTAATTGATGCTTCTAATAATGCACTTGAACCTGTTTGGGCATTATGTAAAAATATAATTGCACTAAAACGCAACTGGCATTGAGTTATATTCTCAGTTATCCTGAAGTATCAACCATCATTGCTGGTATAAGAACAGCCGAGCAGGTGCAACTAAATACAACAGGCTTATTTCAATTGGACAGTGATGACAGATCAGTGATAGAACAACTGGGTGCAACAGATTTTGTTCAGGTGATGGATTTGATACAAAAACAAGGTTAAGCAAAAGCTGTAAGGGCTTTTTGATCCGGCTGATCGTTTCTTCTTTACCTATTATTTCAGCTATATCAAATACGCCGGGTCCGAATTTTCCACCCACGAGCATAATACGGTAGTGGCAGCAATACTTCTCCGGGTTTTATTTGATTTGGCAGCAGCTATTTCTTTGAAACTATTTTCAAGAGTAATTGCTTTCCAGTCATTGATTCAATTCATAATTACGGATCACTTCAGCAAAGAATAATTGTTTGGCTTCATTCCATTTTGGTTTCACCGCATCCACATCCCATTTTTCCGGCGATTTAAAAAGAAATACGACTGATCATAAAAATCAGTAAGCAATGTGCAGCGATCTTTTACCAATCCAATTACTTTACTCAAACATAGCATCATCAATATGCCAGTAATACCTTTTTCATGCAAGAGACTCTATAACTGCTCGACTGTAGACTGTCGACTGAGGACTTCTTTATCCATTCATGATTGAACCATTTTGCTTTTTCATAATCAAATTTGGCACCGCCACTATGCACTCTTTCAATAGAAAATTTTTCGATCAATTCTTCTTTGGTAAAAATTTCCTGTTCGGTTCCATCATTCCATCCAAGCAATGCAAGCAGGTTGATAAATGCTTCAGGTAAAAATCCTTTTTCTTTAAATCCTTCTGTCAGTTCATTTGTTTTTGGATCGGTCCAGTTCATAGCAAAAACAGGGAAGCCATATTTGGCACCATCTCGTTTACTCAGTTTACCATTTGGTCCAAGTATCAATGGAAAATGTGCCCATTGCGGCATTTCATTCAAGCCAAATAAATATTTCCATAAGTAAAACATGAACAGGTGCAGCTGGCAAGCCATTCTTCGCCACGAAATGCATGAGTGATCTTCATTAAATGATCATCCACAACAACGGCCAGATGATAAGTCGGCATTCCATCCGCTTTCAATAAAACCTTATCATCAACAGTGGAGGTATCAAAACTTACTTCACCACGGATCATATCAGTAAAAGAAACTGTTTCATGTTCCGGCATTTTTATTCGGATTACATGCCTTGTCACCTTCATCAAGTAATTTCTTTGTTTCATCAGCAGATAGTGAAACTGAGTTCCGCATTTTCATTCGTATACTGCCATCATATTGCGGGGAAGGATTTTGTTCTGTTTTAAAATCACTGCCGCATTTTTCCAGGTCTTCCGGAGTATCAAAAGCATAATAAGCATGACCATCTTTTACCAATTGTTCTGCATATTTCCTATACATTTCTTTTCTCTCACTTTGACGGTAAGGTCCATAATTACCGCCATGCTACCGAACTTTCATCTGGTTCAAGCCCGCCCATTTTAAACAATTGAAAATATATTCTTCAGCACCGGCTACATAGCGGCTTTGATCGGTGTCTTCAATCCTTAAAACAAAATCGCCATCATATTTTTTGCAAATAAGATAATTGTATAAAACAGTTCTCATTCCACCAAGATGCAAACCACCGGTAGGCGAAGGAGCAAAACGTACCCTTACTCTTTTATTCATAGACGGCAAAGATAAGTTTCGAAATTCTTCAATGGTCAGTAATAAAAAACCGTCCGAAGACGGTCTTTGATTCGTGGGATCGGATAATTTATGGTAGCGTTATGGTTATTGGCAAAACGCCATCTATAGTAATAACAGCAACATTATCTTCAAAGGGTGTCCGCGCTGTTCGGAGGCCACATGCCGAGGCCACCACGGGCGCCGCGCCGATCGCCCGCGAGATCCTCGAGTTCTTCTACGCCTGCGGCGTGCCCGGTGATCGAGGGCTACGGGATGACCGAGACCTCGACGCGTCGCGACCACCTCGACCGCCCGAGCGACCACCGCTTCGGCACGGTCGGCCGGCCGCTGCCCGGGCGTCGAGGTCAAGATCGCCGACGACGGCGAGATCCTCGATCACGGGCCCGCAACATCTTCCAGCGGCTACTACAAGAACGACGACGCCGCGCGTTCGGCGCGGTCGAGGACGGCTGGCTGCACACCGGCGACCTCGGCTCGCTCGACGAGGACGGCTACCTCTCGATCACCGGCCGCAAGAAGGACATCATCATCACCGCGGGCGGCAAGAACCTCACGCCGGCGAACCTCGAGAACGACCTCAAGCAGATCGCGCTGGATCTCGCCAGGCGGTGATGCACGGCGACCGCCGGCCGTTCCCGGTCGCGCTGATCACGCTCGACCCGGAGGAGATCGTCCCGTGGGCCAAGCGAGCACGGGCTGCCGCGAGGACTGTGCCGCGCTGCGCCGGACGCCCGAGGTGCACGAGCTGATCCAGGGCGAGCCTCGACGAGGTCAACGCCAAGTACGCGCAGGTCGAGCAGGTCAAGAAGTTCTTCATCCTCGACCACGACCTGTCGCAGGAGACCGGCGAGCTGACGCCGACGCTGAAGGTCAAGCGCAACGTCGTCTGCGAGCGCTACGCCGGACGCCTTCGACGCAGCTGTACGCGAAGTAGGTCCGGGTCGCGTCGATGGACAGCGATGAAGTCATCGTTTCGTCGAGATCCCAACGGGTTCACGCAAGCAAGTACGAATACGACCACGGCGCTGGCGGCATCGTGCTCGATCGCCGCCTCTTCACCTCCATGAGCTATCCGGCTGACTGGCTTCATCGGGGAACGCGCGCCGGAGAGGACGGCGACCCCCTCGATGCGCTCGTGCTCGTCGGCGGCCGACATTTCCCGGGTTGCCGAATCCGCCTTCGCCCGGTCGGCGTCTTCTACATGACCGACGAGAAAGGCTCCGACGAGAAGATCATCTGCACCTCGCTGCACGATCCTGCCTGGCTTCATGTGCGGGACATCGACGAACTCCAGTCCGAATACCGTGACGAGATCGAGCACTTCTTCCAGGTCTACAAGGACCTCGAGAAGAAGAAGACGGCGACGAGAGCGGAGATCGTGTCGCGGCCTTGGGCGTGATCGAGTCCGCCCGGCTTCGAGAAGCGGGAGGGGTGTCAAAGCCCCTGACCACGCAGCCTGCCTGAGATGAGACCGACGATTCGACGGAACGAAGAAGCCACTGCGAACCGGCGGCTTTCTGGTAGCGAGGCGGGATTGAACCCGACCTTCGGGTTATAGGCCCGACGAGCTGCGAGCTACCGCGGCGTAGGCCAAGTATAGCCACGGCATCGCTTCCAGTCAGACGCCCGCGGATGCCTGAGCGCGCGATTCCAACAGCTGCTTCAGCTGCGCGCGTGACCTCTCGCAGCGACCCGTCCTCTACTGCGTAGACGTACCCGCGCACGTTCTTGTGCGGGATGAACGGGCTCTCGGATCCGGCGGATCGACTCGCGCACGCTCTCATCAGCGTCCCGCGAGGCACCTGGGCTCCACTCCGGCCGCGCGCCGTCTGCGTCTCCAGTTCCTGGACGAACTCCTCGTCGATGAACTTCGCCATCCACCATCGGTGTGATGGAGGAGGACTATCTCCTCGGTGCCGAGCTTGCGCTGGAGAGATCGCCAGCGATCCGGATCGCGTCGTTTATTGGCGATCCGCCCGCGTTGCGGATTATGTGAGCGTCGCCTGCCTCGAGCCGAGCACGCGAAGCGGCAGGCGGGCGTCCATACAGGCCAGGATGGCGATCCTCTTTGCGGGCTCGGCACGCACGCCCGTCAGGTTAGGCGTTAACCAGCCCTACGATTGGCCCATGGCCGTCGCCATCGGATCCAACCTCGGGAAGCTCATCGCAGACGAAGCCGCTGCTCACCGACGTCTCGTTCAAGCTCGAGCGCGGCGACCGGCTGACGCTGTCAGCCGTAACGGCTCGGGCAAGACGACCCTGCTCGGATGCTCGCCGGGGAGACGCCGATCGACGACGGCCAGCTCTCGATCGAGAGGGCGCCACGATCGCCCTCCACGACCAGCGCCCACCCGCGACCGGGGCTTGACGCTCCGCGAATACGTGCTCACCAGCTGCGCGGCGAGCTGGTCGCCACCGAAGAGCAGCTCGCTCGTCTGGAGCAGGCGATGGGGGAGGGGCGCTTCCGACCAGGCGACGCTCGACGCCTACTGGGGCCAGGCGCGGCTCGAGCACGCCATGACGGATACGACTGTAGCGCCAGCGCACCATGACCAGGCACCTCGGGAAAACCACGAGGAACTGCCTCGACGACAGCTGCGTTCTCGGGCGAGGAGCTGACCCGCGGCAAGCGCGCACGCGCCGCTCGCGGGCGATCCGGACCATCCTGCTGGACGAGCCGACCAACCACCTTGACGTCCGCCTCGCTGGAATGGCTCCAGGAGCGCCTGACGTCGGTCAGCGCCGACAAATCGTCGCTCGTGGCCCACGACCAGTGGATTTCGGAAGCGGTGGGAACGCAGTCGCAGGCTGAAGCGGGGCGCTCGCGTTTCTTCGCCGGGCCTTGGCACGCCTGGCGCAGGAGGCATACGCCCGCCAGCTGGCTCTCGGGCGGGCGATCGACCGCCAACAGGCCGAGATCGAGCAGCTCGAGCGCTTCGTCAACCGGTTCGCGCGGGCACGCGCCTCGCGTACAGTCACGCGTCAGAAGCTCTCGAGGAATGGACCGCCTCGGAACGACCCCAAGGACGGCAAGTCGATGGGGTTCAAGTTCGGGCGCCCACGTCGCAGCAGCCGCGTTTCCCTGGAGCTGGAGGAAGCGACGATCAGCGCCTTGACGAACCGCACCACGTTGATCACCGACGCCGAGCTGTGGCTCGAGCGGGAAGCTTTATGACGCTCGTGGGCCCGAACGGCTCGGGCAAGACGCGCTGATCGAGACACTCGCGGGCCGGCGGCTGGCGGACGGCAAGCTGCGCCAAAGGAGCACAGCGTCGAGCTGACGTTCCTGTCGCAACAACCGCCAGGTCGGTGGCAAGAACCCGCCTCGAGCGGCACGCAGCGGGCGACTGGCCTGACCCCGGCAAGGCACGCGCCCTGCTGGGCCGGTTTCTCTTCTCCGGGGCGGACGCCGAGAAGGAGGTCGCTGTGCTTTCTCCGGGGAGAGCTGCGCCGGCTCGCTGGCGATCCTCGTCGCCTCGGGGCGAACGTCACGATCCCTCGAACGAGCCGACCAACCACCCTAGACGTCGAGAGCCGTGAGGCTCTGGAGAACGCGCGCGCTCCTACGACGGCGCGGTGATCCTGGTCTCCCACGACCGGGCGCTGTGTTCTCGACGCGGTCGGCACGCGCACGATCGCCCTCGAGGACGGAAAGCTGAGCTCGTATCCCGGCGGCTGGGCCGATTACATGCGCGTCCGCGCCCGGAGCGCAACGCGTGGCCGACACCGACGCGGCAAAGCAGGCGGCCAAGGCTGACGCGGCGGACGCCGGCGCCGGGAACCGAGCGGCAAGCCGCCGTGTCCAGAACACCCAGCGCCGGATCGAGCCTGGAGCGCGATCGAGGAGAGCCGAACAGGCGCTCGCGCGGGTGGAGGACGACTAGCGAGCGCCAGACGCCGCAAGGACGCCCGACCGCTCGCCGATCATTAGAGCGCCATGGGCGGCGAAGCGGAACGTCGATCTCTACGAACAGCTCGCGCAACTGACCTGATGCAGTTCGGAGAGTTCCTTTGGGGCACGGCGACCTCGGGCTTCCAGATCAGCGAGGCGGGCGCACGGCCGGGGATTCCGACCACGGCTTTGGACTGGTGGGAAAATGGGTGCGCGATCGGCCAACATCGCCTCCGGGCGGGTGTCGGGCGACCTGCCCGAGATCGAGGCCCGGCTGTCGCTTCACCGCCGCGACGCGGAACTGGCGCACGGCCTCGGTCAGGGCGCGCGGATGGGCGTCGAGTGGAGCCGGATCTTCCCCGACGGGCGCGGCCCTGACGGGCGGCGGTCGAGCACTATCGCGAGTGCTCATAGCGGAGCTACGACGGCGAGGCGAGCGTTCGTCACGCTCAACCACTTCACGCTGCCGCTGTGGCTGCAGCCGATCGCCGCCGCGACGCGTTCGCAGGCGACCGACGACGGCGTGCCTACCGGGTTCAGGCCGGCGGGCTGGCTCGATCCGGCGATCTCGTCCCGAGTTCGGCAGGTACGCAGGCTACCTGGCGCGTTTCGGCGACCTGGTCGAATTCTGGACTCAGATCAACGAGCCGATGGTCGTCGCGATCTGGCGGCTACCTGTCGCTTTCCGGACGGGCACCGGTTCCCGCCCGGCGCGATCTCGTTCCCGGCGGTGCTGGCCGCGGTGCAGGGCATGGTCGAGGCAAACGCTGCCGCCTACGACGCGATCCATGCAGCACGGCACCAGGCGTCGGGCTGGTCAGAACATGATCGCCTTCCGCCTGCCGATCCGGCCAGCGGGGCAGACGTGCGCGGGACGCAGCACGCCGACCGGCTGTTCAGCCGCGCATGTTCCTCGACGCGGCTGCCGGCAAGGCGGACTTCATCGGCGTCAACTACCGCTGGGCGGCCGCGTGACCGGGCTCGACGCGCCCGTCGCGACGGACATTCCGCTGCTCGACTTCGTAGCGGCCACGGCCTACCGCACGGGCACTCGCCCCGGATGATCTACCCGAGTGCCCGGGGCGGTGCAGGCAATACAGCA
>ERZ1370068.1012-contig-10924_pt1 | contig 31730 bp, 53 predicted proteins | sample MGYA00561227_ERZ1370068 | MGnify/ENA primary metagenome ERZ1370068 (study PRJEB38410, sample SAMEA6850437) | metagenome | study: Metagenomic assessment of the ecological functions of the soil: analysis of the soil microbiota associated with the...
TGACGGCGCGGGCGAGGTCGCGGCGGACGTCGCGCCCGCTTTCGCTGTCGACTTCATATCCGACCATGCCGTCGCGCCGATCCGGATTCCACCACCCGCGTCACGCCCGGCACCATCGTCAGGTGAGAGCGCGTCGGCGCCGTTGGCGTCCACCTGCAGGCATGGTTTCCGAGCCGCGGAGCCGCGCCGTCAGGTTGTCGGGCGTATCGACCGCGACCACGCGTCCCTTGTTGATGATGACGACGCGCTGGCACGTCTGCGCGACCTCGGGCAGGATGTGCGTGCTGAGGATGATCGTGTGATTGCCGGCGAGCTCCTTGATCGAGTTCGCGCGTCTCGATGATCTGCTTCGGGTCGAGGCCGGCGGTCGGCTCGTCGAGAATCAGCACATCCGGGTTGTGAATCAGGGCCGGAGGCGAGCCCGACGCGCTGCTTGTAGCCCTTCGACAGCTTGCCGCACAGTCGGTCCGCCATGTCGGTCGATGCGCGTCCGTCTCCATGACGCGTGTCGACGCGCTGTCGCCGGTCGGCCGGACAGCGACGCCTTTGATTTTGCGCGACGAAGTCGAGATACTCGAGGACGCGTCATGTCGGGATAGAGCGGCGGCGTCTCCGGCAGGTAGCCGGTGCGCCGCTTCGCTTCGATCGGCTGATCGAAGACGTCGAAGCCCGGCGACGATGGCTTTGCCTTCGGTGGCCGGCATGTAGCCGGTCAGGATCCGCATCGTCGTCGTCTTGCCGGCGCCGTTGGGTCCGAGGAACCCGAGGATTTCGCCGCGTTCGACGCCGGAAGACTGACGTCGTCGACGGCGGTCACGCGGCCGTAGCGTTTCGTGAGGTGTTGAACCTCGATCACGGAGAATCTCCTATTTGAAACAAAAATGCTAACCCGAACCGCCTCGATTTGTGTAGGGGCGCAACCAACCTTATCACCAATGTAATGGAGGCTTTGATGGCAGTCGTACTGGATCGAAGGCGCCGGACTTCACGTTGACCAATCAGGACCGGGAGCCGGTGACCTTGAGCGCGCTGCGCGGCCGGCCGGTCGTGCTCGCGTTTTTCCCGCGGCATTCAGCTCCGTGTGCACCAAGGAGCTGTGCACCTTCAAGGATTCGATCGCTGCAGCTGGGAAGGCCAGCGCCCAGGTGTCTGGCATCAGTGTTGACACTTTCTTTACCCTGAAGGCGTTTCAGGATCAGCAGAAGCTGAACTTCCCGCTCCTGAGCGATTTCAACAAGCAGGTGATCCGCGACTACGGCGTGTTCAACGAGGACATGATCGGCCTGAAGGGCATCGCCAAGCGCGCCGTCTTCGTCGTCGACACAGGACGGGATCGTGCGCCACGCCGGAAGTCCTCGACGATGCGCGCAACGAGCCGGAACTACGAGGCGGTGTTCAAGGCGCTCGGACAGTAGGAAGGGGCTGGAGGCTTGGGGCTGGGGGCTGGCAGAGCGCGGCCCCCATGCTCTGCGGCTGCAGCTAGTCCCCAGCTAGCCCCAGTCCCCAATCAGAGCTATAGTGAACATATGAACAAGCGTTCATATGTTCAATTGAGCAAGCGCCTGCTCGATCAGTGCATCGGTCACCGCGCTGGCCGAGACATTCAAAGTGCTGGGCGATGTCACGCGGGTTCGCATGCTCGATGCGCTCGCCCACGGCGAGGTCCCGGTGTGCGACCTGGCGCAGCTGCTCGGGCTGACGCAGTCCGCGGTGTCCCACCAGCTCAGGCTGCTGCGTAGCTGGCGGCTCGTGAAATCGCGGCGCGCCGGCAAGCACATCTACTACGTCGCCGACGATCACCACATCGTCGCCCTCTTCGAGCAGGGGCTCGAGCACGTTCAAGAACGGACAGCAGCCGGAAGAGCGGAGCACGGAGGCGCGCCGCGCGCCGCGCGGCAGACAAGCGCCGGAGTGCGCAGCGCGTCGCCACTCCGCCGCACCGGACGCCGCCGGCCCGAGCTCCAGCCGGGGAGCACGCCCATGACCGGCAGTGCACGGTGTGCGAGCTCCACGCCGAATCGACCTTCAAGATCGAAGGCATGGACTGCCGCGAAGAGGTGGCGATCCTCGAGCGGCGCTTCAAGAACCTAGCCGGCCTCGAAGATTTCTCGGCCGATCTGATGGGCCAGCGCCTTCACGTGAGAACTACGACGCCGCGAGGATCTCGACGGCGGCGATCGCCGACGCCGTCGCCGACACCGGCATGCGCGCCTGGCTCGATCGCGAAGAGAGAACAGCCGGCATCGATCGTCAGGTGCGCCTTCGCCAGACGCTCGTGTGGACGTCGGGCGCGGCGCTGGCCATCGGGATGGCGCTGCGGTTGACAGGCATCGATGCAGGTCCGGTTTCCGCAGGCCGGCTGGCGGAATGGCTGTTCATCGTGTCGTTGGCCGCCGGGATCGAGGGCGACATCGCGCAGAGCCTGGACCGCGCTCGCGCGTCGGGTCGCTCGACATCAACGTGCTCATGATCATCGCGGTCGCCGGCGCGGCGCGTTCTGGCGGAATGGTCGGAGGCGGCGACGGTCGTCTTCCTGTTCGCCGTTTCGCGCAGGCCCTCGAAGACGCGCACGATGGACCGCGCTCGCCATGCCATCCGCGCGCTGATGGATCTGACGCCCGGCGACGCCCTGGTCCGCGACGCCGACGGCGAGCGTCGCGTGTCGACGTCGAGGAGGTCGCGATCGGCACGGTGATCGTCGTCCGTCCCGGCGACGAAGGTTCCGCTCGACGGCGACGTCGTCGCCGGCCGGAGCGCGCGTCAACCAGGCGCCGATCACCGGCGAATCGCTGCCGGTCGAGAAGGCGCCGGCGACGGCGTGTTCGCGGGAACGATCAACGGCCGCGGGGCGCTCGACGTCCGGGTCACGCGGCTCCGGCGCGACACGACGCTCGCGCGCATCATTCACCTCGTCGAGACGCGCGCAGGCGCAGCGCGCGCCGGCGCAGACGCTCGTCGAGCGCTTCGCCCGCGTCTACACGCCGGCGGTCATCGCGCTGGCCGCGGCAGTCGCGGTCGTCCCGCCGCTGATGTTCGGCGCCAGCTGGCACGTATGGGTCTACCGCGCGCTCGTCCTGCTCGTCGTCTCGTGTCCCTGCGCCCTCGTGATCTCGACGCCGGTCTCGATTGTCGCCGCGCTCGCGGCGGCGGCGCGCAAGAGGCGTGCTCATCAAGGGCGGCGTCCACCTCGAGCAGGCGAGCAGGCGTGCGATGCGTCGCGTTCGACAAGACGGGGACGCTGACGCGAGGAATGCCCGAGATCGTCGAGGTCGTCGCGCTCGACGGCAACCGGTGCGGCCGAGATCGTCTCGCTCGCCGCGTCGATCGAGCAGCGCTCGACGCATCCGATCGCGCAGGCCATCCTCGACTATGCACCGCCAGCCGGCATGGACGCCTCACCGGGAGACGCGGTCTCGGCTATCCCGGGACGGGGCGCCGAAGGCACGGTCGCGCGAGCCGCCGCGTCGCTGCTCGGCAACCATCGTCTGTTCGACGAGCGACGGCTGTGCAGCCGCGCCGGTTCACGATCGGGCGCTGGCGATCGATGCGGCCGGAAAGACCGCCGTGATCGTGGCGTGCGACGAACGGGCGATTGGCATCGTCGCTCGCCGATCGGGCGCGCGAAAGCGGCAGGAGACGCCGTCGATCTGCTCCGGTCGTCAAGGCATCGCGCGGATCGTCATGCTGACCGGCGACGGCGCCGGGACCGCCGAGGCGATGGCTGCCGAGCTCGGCGTCGACGAGGTCCGCGCGGAGCTGCTGCCGGAGGACAAGGTCGCGGCGATTGAGGAGCTGCGGAGAGCGCACGGGCCGGTGGCGATGGTCGGCGACGGCGTCAACGACGCGCCCGCGCTTGCACTGGCCGACGTCGGGCATCGCGATGGGCGCGGCCGGCAGCGATGCCGCGCTCGAGAGACCGCCGACGTGGCGCTGATGGCCGACGAGTCTGCTGCGGATTCCGTTCACGTTCCGCCTGAGCCGCGCCACGGTGCGCAACATCAGAACGAACCTGGCGATCTCGATCGTGCTGAAGGCGGCGTTTGTCGTCGGCCGCGGTCGGCGGGGTCGCGACGCTCTGGATGGCGGTGCTGGCCGATACCGGCGCCTCGATCATCGTGATCGCGAACGCGCTGCGGTTACTGCGGGCTGACTAGTACAGCCTGTCGTAGGGCCGGGCCTTCAGGCCCGGCCGCTCGTGGGACGACCTGAAGGTCGTCCCCTACTGAGCAGTCTGAATTGGCGTCCTTTGTGTTTATCCAGCGGTCGATTCGGGCGGCGACGGCTCTGCTTCGCTTTCGACAGCCACACTTTCGCGACGCGCAGGCCGTCGAGCGTCTCCACCCGCATCTTGCGGCCTTCGACCTCGATCATGATCGCCGACGCGCGCACGGCGTCCCAGGCGGCCGAGCACATAACCGCCGATCGTCGTGTAGGTGTCTTCGTCGATGTGCAGCCCGAACTGCTGGTTCGTGTCGCTGACCAGCGCGAGGCCGTCGATGTCGGCGGACCCGTCCGCGCGCACGACCGTTCGCGTCTGCGCGCCCATCTCGCCCGGAATCTCGCCGATGATGCGTTCCATCAGCGATTCAAAGGTGACCAGGCCCGCGGTGCCGCCGTGCTCGTCGATGACGAGCGCCTCGCGCGCGCTGCGCGCCGCCGCATCTCCGCGAGCAGATCGTTGGCGCCGAGCGTGATCGGCACCGTCAGCACCTCGCGCGCGAGCGCGCCGGCGTTGATGCCGACGTCGCCGCCGCCCAGCGCCTTCACCAGGTCCACCACGTGCAGCATCCCAATCACATCGTCGAGGTCTTCGCGATAGACCGGCAGCCGCGTGGGCTCGCCCTGGCCGATCTTGCGAAGCAGCTCGCGCAGCGGCGTGTCGGCCGCGACGGCGACCAGCTCCGTGCGCGGAATCATCACCTGTCCGGCGGTGAGATCGGCGAAGCCGAACACGCGGTGGAGCATCTGCTTCCTCCTGCTCCTCGAGCACGCCCGCTTCCTGGCTCGCGGTGACGAGCATCTTCGAGCTCTTCTTCCGAGTGCACCATTCCGCGGCGGTCCGCCGCCGCGCAAGCCGAGCATCTTGACGACGCCCTGCGCGGTGCCGTGCACGAGCCTGATGAACGGCCAGAACACGCGCATGAACAGCTCGAGCGGCTTGACGAGCCAGATCGCCGTCGCCTCCGGCCGCTCGAGCGCGATCCATTTCGGCGCCAGCTCGCCGAGCACGATTTCGGCGGCGGTGATGATCGCGAACGCGATCGCGACGCGCGATGCTGTGCGCGGTCGGTCGCGGCGAGGTGCGCGGGCAGGAACGCGAGCGCCGGCTTCGAAGATGGCGGCGAGCGCCGGCTCGGCCGATCCAGCCGAGGCCGAGGCTGGCCATCGTGATGCCGAGCTGCGTGGCGGCGATGTAGCGATCGGGCGCGGACGACGGCCCGGCGCACCGCCTTCGCGCCGCGATGGCCTTCGGCGATCATCTGATCGATGCGCGTCTTGCGGACCGTGACGATCGAGAATTCAGCGGCGACGAAGAAACCGTTGGCGCACACGAGCGTCAGCAGCCCCGCGAGCCGCCACAGCGTGGCCGCGAGCGAATGCTCCATGGCCGAAATGCTTACGCTTTTCTGTTGCTGAAGAAGTGCGCGTCGACGAAGTGGTCGATGATCGTCTGGTTGGCGGGATCGACGATCTCGAACTGCATGCCCATGCCGACGCGGCGGTCGCTCCACGCCACGTGCCCTTCGGCGTCGACGTCCTTCTTCGACGCCGGGCATGCGGAAGCGCACCTTGATCTTGGCGCCGCTGTCCAAGCGGGCTCGTCGTCCGGATCGCGATGCCGCCGTGGCTGAGGTTGAGCGTCAGCGCGGCGGCGATCGTGTTGCCGAACCGGTACTGGATCGGGATGCCCAGCACCACCCGCGGGCTGCTCGCGCCGGTTGAAGTTGTCGGGGAACAGGTGCGGCGCGAGCGACGGCAGGATGTGCTGCACGGCGCTGTACTCGTTGACGTAGCCGGCGACGCCGAGCGCCGCGAGCTCCCGCACCTCGTCGGCGTTCGCGATCGTGCCGCTGAAGATCAGCACCGGCAGGCGTCCGTCGTCCAGCTTGCGGATCGAGCGGATCAGCTCCACGCCCGGCGCGTGGGGCAGCCGCAGATCGACGATGATCGAGATCGATCTGATCGAGGTCGGCGCGGACGCGTGCCAGCAGCTCGGCGGCGCTCTTCACGACGATCGCCTTGTGACCCGCCTGTTCGATCGCCGTTCGGAAGCGATCGCGCACGAACGCCGTGTCGTCGGCGACGACGACGGTCTTGGTGCTGACCGAGGTACTGGCCATCGTTGATAGCTATCGGAACGGTCGCATCGCGGGCGTTACCCCGCGTTGCAGACTTGCGCACGGTTCTCGCTATACTTGCGATCATCCCGCCGCTGCGGGATTCTAAGTGATCGGAGACCCGAATGGCCACCTGCCCCGAATGCGACGCCGAAATCGAAGTCGACGAGTTCGATGTCGACAAGGGCGATCAGCTCAGTTGCCCTGAGTGTGGCTCGAACCTCGAGGTCATCGGCATGTCTCCCGCTCGAGCTCGACCTGGCGCCCAGGACGACGACGATGACGATCTCGACGACGACGAAGACGACAAGGAAGACGACGACGACGACGACGACGACGAGGAAGACGACGACGAGACGAGGACGAAGTGCGAAGAATGAGTGAGCCGGCCGCGAAAGGAACAGGCCCTCTGCGACGCCCTGGCATCCCTCGATTCGGTGGTCGTCGCCTACAGCGGCGGCGTCGACAGCGCGTATCTCGCGTTCATCGCCAGCCGGACACTCGGCGACCGCGCCGTCGCCGTCACCGCCGACAGCCCAAGCTATCCGGAGCGCCATCGCGCGCCTCGCGATCCGGATCGCGCAGGATTTCGGCCTCCACCACGAGATCATCCAGACGCGCGAGCTCGAGCAACCCGGAGTACCGCGCCAACCCCGTCCAACCGCTGCTACTTCTGCAAGCACGAGCTCTACACGCACCTCTCGCGCATCGCGACCGAGCGGCGCGCGGTCGTCGTCGACGGCAACAACGCGGACGACCGGGGCGACTACCGCCCGGGACGCCAGGCGGCCCGCGAGTTCGGCGTCCGCAGCCCGCTCGACGAAGTCGACCTCGACGAAGGACGAGATCCGCGAGCTGTCGCGGCGTGCCGGGCTGCCGACCTGGGACGAGCCGGCGTCCGCGTGCCTGTCGTCGCGCATTCCGTATCACACCGAGGTCACCGACGAGAAGCTGCGGACCGATCGAGCGCGCGGAGCAGGCGGTGCGCGCGCTCGGCTTCCGCGTGTTCCGCGTGCGCCATCACGACGATCTCGCGCGCGTCGAGATCGCGCCGCGACGAGATGCCGCGCGCGCTCGAACCGGAGATCGCCGCGGCGATCGTGCGCGAGCTCAAAGCCGCCGGCTATCGCTACGTCACGCTCGACTCTGCAGGGCTACCGGCTGGGCAGTCTGAACGAAGGATTGATTCCTGCGGCCAACGTGACCCGCCTTCGCTCGCTGGCTGACGGGCCGCGAGCTTCGGCGTGGGCCAGCCCGCAACGCTCCGCGGTTAACCGCGCGCGAGCGTCACTCCTCGCGCTCGTGTTTCTCGCGCTTCACCTGCCCTATCTCCCCGCAGTCGCTCGAAGATCTCGATTCGATCAACTTCGCGCTCGGCCTGCGGCACTTCGACGTCGCGCACCATCAGCCCCATCCGCCCGGCTATCCCGTATTCATCCTGATCGCGAAGGCGCTGCACGCCGTGGTGCCGTCCGGAAGCGACGGCACTGGCGCTGGTCAGCGATCGCGGCGCGCTGCCCTCGGCGTGCTCGGGCTGGCTGTCGTTGTTCCGCCGGATCGATGGCGGACGACGTGCCGGCGAGCTGGTCGGCGGCGGCCGTCGGGGTTGCGATGACCGACGCCGCTCTACTGGTTCACCGCGGTCAGACCGTTGAGCGACAGCAGTCGGTCTGGCCGCCGCGATCGGCGTGCAGGCGATGACGCTCGCCGCGTCGAGCGCTCGCGGTCTCGCCGTGGCCGGATGTTTGCGCCGGACTCGGCTGCGGGCCTTCGGTCGCAAGTCGCGTGGCTGACGGTGCCTCTGCTGCATGCGTGCTAGGGCTGAGGACTGGGCGCTGGGCGGGAGGCTCGGGCCAAGGCTGCCTGGCAGACCAGCCCTACGCCCCCATAACTCGCCTCGGCCCAGCCCTGTTCGTTGCTGCTGTTCGTGACCGGCATCGCCATCTGGTTCGTGCCGCTGGTGATCGTCAGCGGCGGACCCGCAGCGTACTGCGCACGCGCTGTTCGACCAGGGCGCCGAGGATCTGGGCAACATCCAGATGCTCTGGACCAGGCATGGCGCTGCGGGACGTGCTGGACGCGCTCTACTACGCGCTCGTCGCGCCGTGGGCCGTCGTGGCCGGTCGCCGCCGTGGTTCTGGCAGCTGCGGGTGTCGCAGGATCTGTTGCGGCTGGCCGCCGCGCGAGCGCCGGACGCTGATCGTCCTGGCCGCTGGCGTTTGTCCCGTATCTCGTGTTCGATCTGCTGTTTCAGGAGACGTTCACGGGCCGCTACGCGCTGCCGCTCGTGGTGCCGATCGCCTATCTCGCGGTGGCCGGGCTGCGCGCGTGCCGTGGGATACTCGGGCTGGCGGTTGCCGTCGCGCTCGCCATGTTCTGCGCGCACGTCGGCGGAACGTCGATCGCGGCGTATTCGCGCGTCGCCGGCGCCGGCCTTCCGGCCTGCTGGACGCGCATGGGCACGGTCGCGCGGCTCGGTGACGGCGTCAGCGCCGGTGTCTGGCGATGGATCGCCGCGAGTCGCTCGACTTCCGCCGGCCGATGAGCGTGGATCGGCGACGCGCATGCCGGCCGCCGCGCGCACGCTGCCCGTCGCCGCCGCAGCACGAGTGGCTCGAGGCGGTGAAATGCTGGAACGGCGGCGGCAGCGCTCCGTCTGGTTCGTCGTCGATCCGCTGCGCACCAGCATCGACCTCGTGCAGCACGGCGATCGCCGTTGCCGTTCCGCTGGCCGCTGCCGTATCCGGTGCTGCTCGGCGGCGCGCGCCCGAACAGGAGATGGACTGGTACCGCGTCGAGCGGCCCGAGTGGTATCGTCGGCGAAGGCTGGGCGCTGACGCCGGAAGCGGCTGGCGTCGCCGACGCGGATCGTCGCGGGTCCGTCCCGTGCGTCCGATCGACCGGCTGGATTCTGGCTCGGCGTCGTTCTGGCGGCAGTTTGATGATCGGCGGCCGGAAGCTTCGACCCGGTGCTCGCGGCCGCGCCTGACGGTCACGCCTCGGGATCGCGTGCATTCGCGATCTCGACGCTCGACGCCCAGAGCGCCTTCCTCGAGTTCGTGCCGATTCCGGCCGATCTGAGCGCGCGCCGGCTGACGCCTCGCCTACGACGCCGGTGAACGGTTGACGACGCACGCGCCGGGCTCGCGCGTCGCGATCGAGCAGTTCGACGCGTCGACGACGCGGCCAATCTGATCGGTTTCGGCGACGGCTGGCGCGAGCAGGAGTTCAACCCGCGCACCGGACGTCGCTGGCGGTGGTTGAGCCGAACGAGGTGAACTGCGATCGTCGCGGCATGCCGTTCGAAGCTCCTTCCGACCCGATCGACGGCAGTACCCGGCGGTCCACTGCTGCATCTGGAGGGCGAATCGCCGCTGACGTATTTTCCCGCGGCTCGACGCTGACGATTCGCGTCGCGCCGCACAGCATCGTCCTCGACGCGGGTGCTGAACAGCCGACTTCTCGATTGACCTGCCGATCCAGGACCGCTCGATTCGGCGCCGATCGTGCTCGAGACCGACCAGAGCTATTTTCACCGGCCGAGCGCAGGCTGGCGGAGCAGCGCCGACCGTCGTCACCTGGGATTGCGGATCTTCAAGGCGGAAATCAGGACGACGGGCCGGCCGGCTTCCTAGCCAGACACAGCAGCGAACTGCCGAAGGGCGCGTCGAACGCGCGCAGCCAGAGCGCCTTCGAGACGCATCACCATCGGTCATGATGGCGTTGACCGGCGCCGGCGGCACGGAGATCTCCGCGCCGGCCTCGCTGCTCGCTCCGGAGCCGCGGCGGCGCTGGATCAGCCGCGCGATCGCGAGCGCCGGGAACAGCGTCGCGTTCGTGTAGGTCAGACGCATGCACGAGGAAGCCCGCCCTTTCCAGCCGCATTGCGCAGATCGGCACGGCTGTAGCGGCGGACCTCCCGGCTCAGCACGGAGTGATCGCCGCGCAGGATGCGCATGGCCGCGACGTTGACGACAGCGCGAAGCCGCCGGGTTTCAGCAGCCGGTACATCTCGGCGATCGCCGCGTGTTCGTCGGCGTCCGGCGAGCGAATACAGCACATCGAAGGAAGTGACGATATCAAAGGCAGCCGTCGGGAAACGGCACTGCCGTCACGCTGGCGCTCGTGCGAGCCGCGTCCGGCCGGCACTCGCGGCCGATGCGCAGAGCCGGCGTCGGTCAGATCGAAGCCGAAGGCACGGCCGAATGTGTCGAGTAGATTCGAGGTTGGCGCCGGTTCCGCATCCGCAGTCGAGCAGACGCGCATCGCGGCCGGCCCGCGGCCGCGTGCCGGAGCAACGGCGTGACGAACGCGCGAAAACCGCGGAACCAGAAATGGCGCGCCTCCGCTCGTGCGGTGCGCGCGCAGCAGGTGTTCCACTCGGGCGCATTGTATCGTTTTCGTCACTAAGCTCATTCGTTTGACAGCATGAAATCAACTTTGTAAGCTGCCACCACTCGAGGAGCACACGATGATTGCGCGTCCGCCGACTTGTATCCACCATTGCACTCTAGTGCAGCTCTGGCCGTCGCCGTGGCCGGCTTGCCACAAGAACGTTCCAGCGCCGGCACCCGCGCCGCGCCGCCGCCGCCACCGCCGGCACCGGCGCCACGCGCCGCCGCCGCCTCCGCCGCCGCCGCCGCCGCCACCAGCGGCGCCCGCGCCTGCTGCGCTGAGCGAGGACGAGGTCTTCGCTCGCAAGTCGGTCGATCAGCTCAACGCGGAGAAAGCCGACTGGACGACGTGTTCTTCGACCTCGACAAGTCAGCGGTGCGCGACGACGCGCAAGCCGGCGCTGCAGAAGGACGCGGACTGGATGAAGAAGTGGACCAGCGTGCAGGTCACGCTCGAAGGCCACTGCGACTCGCGCGGCAGCGCCGAAGTACAATCTCGGCCTCGGCAACCGTCGCGCAACCGCGGTGAAGGACTACCTGGTGAGCCTCGGGGTGCCTGCCAGCCGCGTCACGGTCGTCAGCAAGGGCAAGGAGCAGCCGTTCTGCAACGACGAGAACGAGTCGTGCTGGCAGCAGAACCGGCGCGGCCACTTCGTCGTCACCGGCAAATAAGAGCCGGAATGGCTGAGGATCGGCTGGATGGGCAGGTGATGCTGCATTCCGCCGTGTCCATGACCATTAGCCATCGGCCCATCCACGCCCTCCGCTTCGACGATCCTGTCGCCGAAGCGCGTGCTCGCTTCGTCATCCGGTATTTCGCCACTTTCTTCCCATCCACCAGCAGCACCGGGATCTCCAGGCCGTAGCGCGCCTCGAGATCGCCGCGTCGGTCGAGATATCGATCTCCTCGACCGTGATCGGCGTCTCGGTCGCGCCGTCACGCGCTGAATCACCGCCTTCATCTCGTCGCAGCAGATGACAGCCCGGGCGCGAATACAGCGTGAGGACGATCACGTGGTCTAGCCGCCGCACTCGGCGGCGATGCGTTCGGCGGCGGCGCGGGGATCGGCTGCCGCGATGATCGGCCGCCCGACCACCAGGTAGCTCGCGCCGGCGGCGAGCGCGTCGGCGGCGCTCAGCGTCCGGCTCTGGTCGCCCTTGGCGTCGCCGGCGCCGCGGATGCCAGGCGTCACGATCGCGAAGTCCGGGCCGCAGCGGCGCCGGATGATCGCAATCTCCTGCGGCGACGCCACCGACGCCGTCGAGGCCGGCGGCCTTCGGTCAGCGCCGCCAGCCGCTCCACCTGGCCAGCGACCGGCGTGCGGAGCCGATCTCGGTCAGCGCCTCCTGATCCAGGCTGGTGAGCACCGTGACGGCGATGACGAAGCGGCGCGGTCCGCGATCGGCGGGCGGCTTCCTCGTCGGCGGCATCGCGCGCGGCGCCCGCATCATCGCGCGTGCCGCCCGACGCGTGGACGTTGACCATCCAGACGCCCAGCCGGGTCGCCGCCGCGATCGGCGCCGGCGACGGTGTTCGGGATGTCGTGAAACTTCAGGTCGAGGAACACGCGGTCGCCGCGCGGCGCGAGCTCCTCGACGAACGCCGGTCCCTCGGCTGGTGAACAGCCGGCTGCCGATGCTTGAAGCCGCCGACGACGCCGCGCAGCCGATCGGCCATGCCCGCGCGCCTCGGCGACCGTGTCCACGTCAAGAGCGACAAGAAGCTGTTCCATGCTCCGGCTAGCATCGTGTACTCCACCGGTGCCCGAGCGGATCGATCGACCGATCGCCGCGCGCTCGATGTCGTGGCGCCGCCCGTAGTCGCTGGATGCCGTCGAGCAGCTTCGTCCAGATGAACGGGTCGACGAAGTTGGCGGTGCCGACCTGGACGGCATCGGCGCCGGCGATCATGAATTCGAGCGCGTCGCGCGCCGTCGGCGATGCCGCCCATGCCGATCACCGGAATCTTCACCGCCTGCCGGCACTCGTGCACCATGCGCACGGCGATCGGCCGGATCGCCGGGCCGCTCGAGCCGCCGACGCCGTTCGAGATCTTCGGCCGCCGCGTCTCGACGTCGATCGACCATCGCGAGGAACGTGTTGACGAGCGACACGGCGTCGGCGCCGGCCTCTTCCGCCGCGCGCGCGAACGAGGCGACGTCGGTGACGTTCGGCGTCAGCTTCGGGATGACCGGCAGCCGCGTCACCTTGCGCACCGCGCTGACGACGTCGAAGCGTGCCGTCGAGGCTGCAGCCGAACTGAATGCCGCCTTCCTTGATGTTCGGGCAGGAGATGTTCAGCTCGATGCGCGGCGACCCCTTCGGCGTCCGACAGCATCGCGCGACACCTCGACGTACTCGTCGAGCGTCGTGCCGCAGACGTTGACGATCACGGTCGCGCCGCGGGCGCGCAGCTCCGGCAGTTTCTCGTCGATGAACCGCTGCGCGCCGATGCCCTGCAGGCCGATCGCGTTCAGCATGCCCGACCGGCGTCTCGACGATGCGCGGCGGCGGATGCCCTTCGCGCTGCGTCGAGGAACAGCCCTTCGACGACGATCGCGCCGAGCGTCGACAGATCGACGACGTCGGCGTATTCGACGCCGTAGCCGAAGCAGCCGCTCGCCGCGATCATCGGGTTCTTGAGGCGGAGCAGAGCCTATCTGTAACAGACAGATCCATATCAGCGGTGAGCCAACACCAAGGACACCAAGGACACCACTGGGTCACAAAGGTCTGATTCTAGCCCCACTGTATTTGATCCCCGCGCAGCACCGGGCCCGCGATGCACGATCGGACGTGATGCAACGCGCCGTCGTCTCCGCGCATCGGCACGACGCAGCTGTAGCACCCGCCGAGGCCGCAGCCCATGATGCGCTCCACCGACACTTCGCAGCGGCCGGCCGTAGCTTCATCGCCGTCCGCGCCGTGGCCGCCGAGCATGCCTTCCGGTCCGCAGGCGTAGAGCATGACGGCTGTCGGCCGGCGACGGCCCGGCGAGCCGCCGATCGAGCGGCGCGACCACGCGTCCGCGTTCGCCCAGGCTGCCGTCTTCGGTCGTCAGCACGAGCTCGACGCCGAGCTCGCGAAAGAAATCCGAAGGTAAGAGCTCCGCGGCGCGGCGGGCGCCGTAGAACAGCGTCGAGCGTTACTCCGCGCGCCGCGAAGCGCCGCGCGAGCGTCGCGAACGGCGCGAGTCCGACGCCGCCGCGCGATCATCCAGGCCTCCGACGGAGGATCGACGACGCGTGAACGGACGTCCGAGCGGACCGAGGCAGTCGATCCGTTGTCCCTCGCGCGCGTCGTAGAGCAGCGTGGTCGGACACGCCGATCCGTTTGCTCAGGATCGACAGGCCGATCAGGCTGCGCCGCCCGGGTCGCGCAGGATCTCGAAGACTGAAAACGGACGCCGCAGGAGCGGGATTGCTGCCGGCGCCAGCCTTCGAGCATGCACGAACTGTCCGGGCGAAGCGGCTGCGGCGATAGCGGGAGCGGCGAGCGCGAGGACGTTGTAGTCGCTCGACAGCGGCCGGTTCGCGATCACGCGGGCCGCGACATCGATCGGCATCTGCGGCGGTATACTGCAGCGAAATCAGTCCTTAGTTCTGGGGCCTTCGTCCTTGGTCCGCCGTGGTCCTTGGTCCGTTGGTCCGTGTACACGGGTCTGGACAAAGGACGAGGGACCAAGGTGCGCTATCTCCGCATGCTCAGCAACTCGATGGCTGCCGCGGCGCTGGCGACGGCGTACGTGATCGCGCTCGTTCTGCACCTGAACCCGAGCCTGCCGCTGCATCCCTCGCGGTTCGCGCCGCTCGTCGCGACCGTCGGCTTGTGCTACGTCGTTCACCTCACGGTGATCTTCTACATCCTGCTGGTCGCTGCGTCAGCTCCTTGCGCGAGGCTGTTCTCGCCGGCATGGCTCAGCGTCGACGTGCTGACATGGCTCAGCGCGATCGCGGCCGGCTGCCGGCGCCGCGCTGATGTGGCGCAACCTCGTGACGTTCTCGCTGGTGCTCGACTCCGCCACGGCCGCTGCGCGTGCTTGCCAGGCTACGCTCATCTTGTCGGCCACGACCGCGCTGTGCCTGCTGATGGCACTCTTCCGCCGCAAGATGCCGGACACGCGCGTCGTCTGGGCGCCGCTGTTTGCGCTCATTGTCGTGTCGTCGGTGGCGTCGCTGCTGACTCTGCGCGGCCGCGGCGTGCCCCCGCTGCTCGAGGCGCGCCCGATCGATGTGTTCGTTCGGTCGCGCCGAGGCCGGACGCGGACGGGCCGCGTGACCGTCATCGCCATAGACGGCGCGTCTCTGGATCTGATCACGAGCGTCACCGCCGAGGGACGGCTGCCGAACTTCGGACGGATACTCGACGCCGGCGCCGTTCGCCACCTGGCGACGCTGCGCCCGACGTCGGCCGAAGCCGTCTGGGCCGCGGTTGCGACAGGAAAGCTGCCGCAGAAGAACGGCAGTCCGGTCGTCGGCCATCTATCAGCTGGCCGGAGGGAGCGGCACGATGCAACTGCTTCCCGACTATTGTTTCGCCCACGGGCTGGAGCGATTTGGATTTCTCGTGGAACAGGCCGCACACGTCGGCGACGTTCCGCACGCGGAACGCTCGTGGAGCATCCTCAGCACCGAAGGCTTCACCGTCGGCGTGGTCGGCTGGCCGCTGACGCAGCCGCGCGCCGGTCGTTCGCGGCTACGTCGTCGGCGACACCTATCATCGGACCGCGTTCACCGCATCAGGATCTGACGATCCGTCGGCAATCTATCCGCCCGACGCTGCAGCTGGAGGCGCTCGGCGGCCATCGAGCGAGCGGTGAACGAAGTGGTCGCCCGTCGCTGGCGGCGTCGATCTGCAGCGAAGGAACCGCGGGCGTCGATGCGACAGGACGTGCCGGCTCGCACAGACCGCGTCTACGACCGCATTGCCGCAGGCGATGTCGCGCGGATCAGGCCGGCACAGGTGACGCTCACCCGATACCAGGGCCTCGATTCCGATCGGACACTATTTCCTGCGCTACGCGCAGCCGGCTGACTTCGGCGACGTGACCGACGAGGAGCGGCGGCGGCTCGGTCCCGTACTCGAGCGGCACTACAGCCTGATCGACGAGGCCATTGGCCAGCGCCATGGCGCGGCATCGGCCCGACGATCTCCTGATCGTCGTGTCGGGTTACGGCATGGAACCGCTCGGGCTGGGCAAGCGCCTGCTCGAGCGCGTGATTGGCGATCCCGATGTCAGCGGCACGCACGAGGCGGCGCCCGACGGCTTTCTGCTCGCGCATGGTGCGTCGGTCGCACGCGGGCGCCAACAGGCGGCGCGCATCGGTCGTCGACATCACGCCGACGATTCTGTATTTCCTCGGCCTCCCGCACGGGCGCGACATGGACGGCTACGCGAGAACCGATCTGTTTCAGCGGCCGTTCACCGAGGAGCGTCCGATCACGTTCATCCCGACATACGATCGATAGGCTTCGCGTGACCACGCCTTCAGGACGCCTGGTTCGAAGGCACGACGCACCACTCAGGCGGAGAAGACGAAATCAGCATGAACAATGGGGCTGCGCGAGCGGTGTTACTCATGGCGCTGGCGGCGGCCGGTGTGGCCGCCTTTGTTCTCGTTCGGACCGCGCGCGGCGGCACCTCGATCTGTTTCGCCTGACGTCGGTGGTCGATGCCCACCAGCTCGGGCCGGTGGGCTACCGCGACCCGGCCGGTGCCATCTCGCCCGACGGCCGCTGGGTGGCCTACTCCGAAGGACGCTTCCTTCGCGTCCGCGCCACCGACGGTGGACCGCTGATCGATCTTCCGCCGGCGAAGCGCAGATTCGCATCGATCGCCTGGGTCCGGATAACCGGACGATTCTCGCCGACGGGTCTAGGCGCTCAGACCGGCTGGGCGCTGTACGACCGCGTCGATGGTGCGCACCGACCTCTATGGCCCGATCGCGATCCGATGAGAGGCGGGAAGATCTCCGGACCTCCGGCAGCCGGCCTGGTCGCCGGACGGGCGTTCCATCGCCGCCATTGTCAACGGACGCGACGGGCAGGAGCTGTGGACCATCGCGGCTGACGGATCGTCGGCGAAGGCGCAGCAGTCTGCCCGGCCGCATTGCCTTTCCGGCCTGGGCCACTGCGCGGCGAGCTTGCCTGCGTGACCACCACGGGCGGCCGCGCGCGCGTGACCATCCCCTGTGGAGAGCACGGTCGTCAAGACCACCGATCCGGATGCGGACGTCTACGGGCCCATTGCGTTCTCGCCAGACGCGGCGACGGTCACGTCACCTTCGCCAACGAATCGGGCACGCTCGACCTGTGGTCCGCGCCGTCCGGCGGGCGGACGCGCGCGCCGGTTGACGCTCGATTCGCGCGCGACACCTACGCGCCAACGGTTTCCGGCGACGGCAGCGTGCTCTTCAAAGTCCAGAGTTATCGGACGACGGTGGCGGTCTCGGCGGCGGTCCGGCGGCGCGAGCCGACCGCTCGCGACGTTTCAAAGCGAGACGCCGTCGTGGGATCCTTCCGGCGGTTTCTCGGAATCACGTACGGCGCATGGCGCCGGGTCGTCGACGACGCGCACTATCCGGACATCGCGCAGGACGCGGGCATCATCCCGCTGGATCCGGATAAACCCGGCGGCGCTGCCTTCGTCGATCGTGCACGCGTCGGTATCGGAGGATCAGGCGCTCTGCTGGTCGCCCAACGGCAAGTGGATCGCGTTCCACTCGCACAAGGATCAGTCCGATGACGTGCTGGCTGCGCCCCGCGGTGGGCGATGCGCCGCCGCGGCGCGTCAGCTGCTCTCGGGCGCGGCGCCGAAGTCGGCTGGCCGCGCTGGTCGCCCGACGGACGGTGGCTCCTGTTCGACGGACGCGAGCCGAACGTCGCATCGATCGGTGATGTTCGTGGCGGGCGTCGATCAGAGAGCGGCGCGATGACTCGAGAGCCCGCCGAGCTGACTGATCCGCGAGCGTGGATGCCGAGGTGAGCCACGCCGAATGGATGCCAGACAGCAGACATGTCGCGGTGGTTGCAAGGAGGGCCGCGGATCGCCATCGTGATCGCATCACCGCTGGCCCGCGACGGCGGCGACGAGCATCTCGTGGCATCGATTCGCCTCCGAGGCACGACGCGCCGGGGCTCGCGGTTTCGCCAGACGGTCGAGACGTCGCCTTCATCGCCCCGGCCGCGGACGGATTCTTCCAGGTCTTCGGATGCCGCTCGCCGGTGGACTGGCCGCGTCGTCGACCAGCGATCGATCGAACAAGACGCAGCCCGCCTGGTCGCCTGACGGGCCGCCTCATCGCATTCACGGTGTGGAACTACGATGCCCAGTTCTGGAGACTGCGATGAGTACTGTATAATCGTGTTCGTTCTCTTTAACGCGTCCCCGCGAGGACGCAAAGAGGTGTCCAATGCCCGTCGTCCTCGACGCGCAGCGCATCGCCCGCTCGCTTGCCCGCATCGCGCACGAGATCCTCGAACGCAACCACCAGGATCGACGAACTGGCGCTCGTCGGCATCCGCACGCCGCGGCGTGCCGCTCGCCCAGCGGCTGGCGCACGCGATCCACGACATCAATCAGCCACGAGATCCCGACCGGCGCGCTCGACATCACGCTCTACCGCGACGATCTGATGCGCACCGCGGTCGCGGCGCAGCCGCTCGTCCGCCGCACCGAGATTCCGTTCTCGATCGACGACAAGCGCATCCTGCTGGTCGACGACGTGCTGTATACCGGGCGGACGATCCGCGCGGCGCTCGACGCGCTGATCGAGTTCGGCCGGCCGAAGGCGATTCAGCTGATCGTGCCTCGTCGATCGCGGCCACCGCGAGCTGCCGATCAAGGCCGACTACGTCGGCAAGAACCTGCCGACGTCGCTGTCGCAGAGCGTGCAGGTCCACCTCACCGAGATCGACGGCCGCGACGAAGTGGAGATCCTCGAGTCATGAAGAAGGATCTGCTCAGCATCGACGACCTGACCAGCGACGAGATCTACCTGATTCTCGACACCGCCGAAGCGATGCGCGAGATCGGCCAGCGGCCGATCAAGAAAGTGCCGACGCTGCGCGGCAAGACCGATCGTCAACCTGTTCTACGAGGCCGAGCACGCGGACGCGCACGTCGTTCGAGATCGCCGAGAAGCGGCTCGAGCGCCGACACGCTGAACATCGCCGTCGCGACGTCGAGCGTGCTCGAAGGGCGAGACGCTCGTCGATACGGCGATGAACATCGAGGCGATGGCGCCCGACATGATCGTCCTGCGCCACGCCTCGTCGGGCGCCGGCCACCTGCTGTCGCGGATCTGCCGGTCGCGCATCATCAACGCCGGCGACGGCATGCACGAGCACCCGACGCAGGCGCTGCTCGACGCGTTCACGATCCGCGAGCACAAGAAGCGCATCGACGGGCTCGAAGGTGACCATCGTCGGCGACCTGCTGCACAGCCGCGTGCTGCGATCGAACGTGCAGCTGCTGACCAAGCTCGGCGCCGACGTCTGGGTCAGCGGACCGCCGACGCTGGTGCCGCCCGGCATCGAGCGCTTCGGCGTCGCGCGTCTCGACGTCGATCGGACGAGGCGGTGGACGGCGCCGACGTCATCATGATGCTGCGGATCCAGCAGGAGCGGATGCACGGCGCGCTTCATCCCGTCGCTGCGCGAGTACTTCCAGACGCGTTCGGGATGACGCGGAGCGCGTCGCGCAGGCGAAGCCGGACGTGATCATCATGCATCCCGGGCCGATGAACCGCGGCGTCGAGATCGCGCTCCGACGTCGCCGACGGCCCGTACTCGGTGATTCTCGAGCAGGTCGCCAACGGCGTCGTCGGTCCGCATGGCCGTGCTGTATCTGCTCGCCGGCGCGAGCGAGCCGACTGAATGACGAGTCGCATGAGCAACGGACAGCCGTTCACGCTCCGTATCCTCTCCGTTGCACTACAGGAGTGTAGATGTCGAAGTGGTTGCTGAGAGGGGCGCGGGTGGTCGATCCGGCGACCGGCCGCGACGGGATCGTTCGACGTGCTCGATCGACGGCGATCGCATCGCGCGCGTCGGCCGCGACCTGGCCGTGGACGCGACGTGAAGGTGGTCGATGTGCCGAGCGGTCTGGTCGTCTGTCCCGGCCTGATCGACATGCACGTGCACCTGCGCGAGCCGGGCAGGAGCACAAGGAAACCGTGGCGACCGGCACCGCGGCGGCGGTCGCCGGCGGCTTCACGGCGGTCGCGTGCATGCCGAACACGCGCCCGGTCAACGACAACGCCGGCGTCACCGGCTACATTCTCGCCAAGGCCGCCGAGGCGAACCTGGCGCGCGTCTACCCGATCGGCGCGGTCTCGCGCGGGCCAGAAGGGCGAGCAGCTCGCCGACATCGCCGAGCTGCAGCAGGCCGGCTGCGTCGCGCTGACCGACGATGGGCATCCGGTGGCGACGGCGATGCTGATGCGCCGCGCGCTCGAGTACGCCGGGCATGTTCGACGATGCCGGTCATCGAGCACTGCGAGGAGCAGACGCTCAAGGGCGACGGCGTCGCGCACGAGGGCTTCCACGCCGTCGGCGCTCGGCCTGCGCGGCATTCCCGGCGAGGCGCGAGTCGATCATGGCGCTGCGCGACATCGCGCTCGCCGAGCTGACCGGCGGCCTGCTGCACATCGCGCACATGAGCGCGCGCCAGACGCTCGACGCGGTGCGCTACGGCAAGTCGCGCGGCGCGCGCGTCACCTGCGAGGTGACGCCGCACCATTTCGTGCTGACCGACGAGATGCTCGGCGGCGCCGATCGCCTACGACACGAACGTCAAGATGAACCCGCCGCTGCGCGAGGCGGCCGGACCGCGACGCGATGCTCGCGGGCCTCGCCGACGGCAGCGTCGACGTCATCGCGACCGATCACGCGCCGCACCACTCACGACGAGAAGCACGTCGAGTTCGACCGCGCGCCGTTCGGGATCACCGGGCCTCGAGACCGGCGGTGTCGCTCTGCTTCGATCGCCTCGTCCACGCCGGCGTCGTTCTCGCTGTCGCGGCTCGGTGGAGCTGCTGTCGGTGAACCCGGCGCGGATCCTCGGCGTGCCCGGCGGATCGCTCGCCGAGGGCGCGCCGGCCGACATCACGATCCTCGCGCCGGACCTGCACGTCACCGATCGCGGCGGCGTCGATGCGCGTCGCTGTCGAAGAACACGCCGTTCGACGGCTGGACAGCTGCGCGGCGGCGTCGCGGCGACCATCGTCGGCGGCCGCGTGGTCTACTGCGAACGTCGCAACGGATCTCGGCATTCGAGGATCGCTGGCAGCGGGATTGGATAAAGCGCGACCGGAGCATTCGGCGAGAAGGCGCTGAAGGACCTGCAGCAGTCGGAGGTCCTGATGATCGACGGGCACTTCGACTACGGCAACGGCTATCACGGCGCGCGTATACCTGAACCCGCATCAGCTGTTCCGGCACCCGTCGACGATCTGGCGCTTCGCGCAGGATCTGCATCGACGTGATGCCGAGCGAGCTCGTGCAGCAGCACCGAAGTCGTCGCCGGACCGGTGACCGGCGGCGCGCTGCTCGCGCACACGATCGCCGGCGCTGCTCGACAGCCGGCGCAGCCTCGACGCATCCGCCGTGCAGCTTCGCGCCGTTCAACTACGATCGCCGCCGGCGGCTTCGCGCTGCGGCGCGTTCTACCGCGCAGCGAGCTGGCCGGCAAGCGCGTCCTGCTCGCAGACGACGTGCGGAATACCGGCGAGACGTTCGCGCGCTGCGCGGCAGCTGGTGACCGAGGCGGGCGGCACCGTCGTCGCGACCGTCGGAGATCTACGACCGCTGCGAGGCGATCACCGATCTCGGCGTGCCCGAACATCGCGCTCGCCGAATACTAGCGCGCCGGAAAACTTTCGACGTGGCCGACTCGTCCGGCTCTGCACGGGGCAGAAGGTTCCGATTACCCGTTTGCTAGAGCGTTCATGATGAGAGCAGTCACCGTGACCATGGTCGTCATTCGTCTTGACCGGCGTGCTGGCCCGCGCAGCAGCCGGCGTTCAAACGGACCGTGCTGCAGCAGAGCGACATCTCCGCGCCGGGACGCGAAGTGGCGCCTGCAGTCGCCGAGTTCTTCGATCCCAGCGGCCACGCCTGGGCCGCACACGCATTTCGGCGAAGAGGTCGGCTACGTGATTGAAGGCACGTTCCTGATCGAGCAGGCGGGGGAAGCCGGCCGTCACGCTGCAGGCCGGCGGCTCGTTCCTGATTCCCGCGGGCGCGGTGCACAACGCGACGAACGCGGGCATGGGCAAGGGCCGGATCCTCGCGACGTACATCGTGGAAAAAGGAAGGCCGCTGGCGACGCCCGCGAAGTAGCTGGCGCAGCTAACGCGGTTCCGAGTCGATGTAGGTTCATCAACTCGATCGCGTCGATCAACGCGTGGATGTCCCGTCGCACTCGCTCTCCATGCAGATCGTCATATGTTCGCTATTCCTCCGTTCGCTGCTCCGTCATGCGAGGACATGCTCGGCCAGCAGGCCTGAGCTCTACTCGTTCTGATGCTCGATCAACATCGTCATATAGCGGCGCGAGCGTTCGCCTTCCTCTCGCACTCCTCCCTGGTCGCCAGCAGTGCGACCGCAGTCTGAGTTCTCCCTTCGTCGCGAGCGTCTTGAGTTCGTCTTCGTCGCGAGGGCTGGCAGAACCCGCTCAATCCTGCCAAGGCCGCCGATCGATATTTTCGGAAATGCGTCGCGATCATCATGTCGTCCATCGGCCGAATCTCCTCGGAAAAGCGGCCGCGCGCGGACGGGCATTTTAGCATCGTCCGCCTGAGCGCAACGCTCGTGCCGGCACTCGAAGCGAATCGCGAATTCCCTCGGAAGCCGAAGGCCATGAACATGCGCGGCGTGGTATAACGCGAGCCTTCGGACGAGCAGCAGACGCGAGCATCACAGACAGGGGTCGACGCCACGAAAGCCACGTACGCCGGCTCTGACCGTCGCTCTAGTGATCGCGGTGTGGTCGCCACCCGACGCCAGCGCAACAGAAACGCGGCCAGTGGACCGCGGCGCGCACCCGTGGGCGACCCCGATCTGCAGGGGCACCGACCAACGCAGCGATCACGCCGTTCGAGCGGCCCGCGTCGCTTGCCAACACGCCGTTCCTGACCGGAAGCCGAGGCGTCGGCGTTTCGAAACGCGCGCGGCCCGGCAGCGCGAGATCGCGACGGCGTCGCGCGTCCCGGCGACGTCGGGAGCTATAACCAGGTCTGGTTCGACTCTGGGCAGGGGAAAGTTGTTTCGACGCGACAGGGCGTCGCTGGTGGCGGATCCTGCCGATGGCCGCGTTCCGCTGACGGCCTCGGAAGCCGCTGCGCCAGCGTGAGGAGTACGACGCGCACAACGGGGATGCGCCGGAGTTCATGTGGAGCCCGTGGGACCGGTGCATCACGCGCGGCATTCCCGGCGGCTTCTTTCCTGCCGGCTACAACAACGCGCTACCAGATTGTGCCAGGTCCCGGCTACGTCGTCATCCACTACGAGATGATTCACGCCGCGCGCGTCATCCCAACCGACGGCCGGGCGCATCGGCCCTCACACCTGCGATCCTGGGACGGCGATTCGGTCGGCCGGTGGAAGGCGACACGCTCGTCGTGGACGTCACGAACTACAACGGCAAGGGCTGGATCGCCACCAACGCCGCGTGCCGGCCGCGATGCAAGCGGCATTCCCAGAGCGATGCCTTGCACGTCGTGGAGCGGTTCAGCGCGCGTGAGCGCGAGCACGATTCGACTACCGAGGTGACGATCGACGATCCGGAAGGTGTACACGCGGCCGTGGACGTCGCGATCCCGCTCGAGCCGCGACGACGACTACCAGATCTTCGAGTACGCCTGCCACGAGGGCAACCACGCCGTCGAGAACGTGCTTCGAGCGCCTGCCTCGGAGCCTCGGTCCGCGATGAAAGAATTCGATGGACCGCTAGGAAAGGTTCAGCAGGCAAATCTTCTGCTTTTGGTGCCAGTTCTCCCAGGAATCGCTTCTTCGCGATCCCGGTCGGTGAGCGTCCCGGGCGTGTCGAGCACGTGATCGACCGGCGCGCTGACCCAGGGATACGGATGGTCGGCGCCCATCACCACGTGGCTCGCGCCCACTTCGGCCACGAGATGACGCAGCGCCTCGGGCGTGAAGACGAGCGAACCGTGCGCATCCGCTTCACGCACTCCGTGGGCGCGAGTTTCGGGACGCCGGTCGTGCACTGCGCGGGAAACGTGGTGCAAAGCCGTGTGATCCGAGCGGCTCATGTAGGACGGCAGGTAAACCGCCGCCGTGGGCCGCGCAGAGGGATTTTCACGCCCGGGAACGGTCGAGCGCGCTTCTTCGAAAATCAGGGTGCGAGAGCGCGATCGTGGTCCGAGCGGATTGCCGATGACGTTGCCCAGCATCCCGTTGCCCTTCAGCCTGGCGCTGAGCTCCGCGGACGCCGACGCCTGCGGATGGATGAAGACGACCGCGCCGAGCTCCTCGGCTTTGGCCCAGAACGGATGGAACGCCGCGTCGCGAAAGCTCCCGGCCGGCGACGTTGCCGCCAATCGCCGCCCCGCGGAACCCCAATGTCTTCATGCCCTGCTCCAGCGCCGCGCCGCGAGGTCGGGAAACTGCAGGGCGACAGAGGCGAATGCCGCGAAACGATCCGGGTGCGACGCGCAGAACGCGGCCATCGCCTCGCTCTCGTACCGCGATGACCTGCGTCGCGAGCTCACGATCGGCGCTGTACCAAGTGGGGTTGATGCTCAGGACCGCGATGTCGATGCCCTGCGCGTCCATGTCGGCGATTCGCCGGTCAAGAGCCGACCATCGAGAACCAGAGGCAGCCTCGCGTGGCCGCGGCCGACGGCGAGGATCCGGCGCGGAGCAATTCGCTGGCCTGCGTGACAACGCAGTGCGCGTGCACATCGACGGTTCGAATTCGCCGGCCCGTTCACGACCAGCGGACGACGCGTCGAGCGGTTTGAGGATTGCGCGGCCGCCCCGGCGACCCCGCACCCGACAAAGACCAGCCGGCTGTGCCGCCCGCCTTCGGAACGCCCGCCGGTCGATTCGTCGGCGGGTCCGGTTTCATCACGGCACCAGGCGCAATGCGACCGAGGCGCGCCGCGTTCGATATCGGCGCGGTCCAGCCAGCATCTTCCGGTGCGCAACGGCGCGCCAGTCGTTCAGGAAGTCGGCGTAGTGGGGCGACGGCGAAGTGTCCGACTCACCGACCGCGTCGAGGAAGCGGCTGTCGTTGACCGGTGAGAGATCCGATGATCTCGCGATATCCGGGCACCGTGCGACTTTCACGCATGATGATCGGCGGCGCTCGCGCCGACGTTGACCGTGCTCCAGTCGCCGCCGATCCCCATCGATCGGCTGAGCAGCGGCCGCAACGCGCCGACCGAGTCGAGCGCATGCGGGAAACGATCGCGATGATGGACCGCGTCCCACCGCCAGCGGGTCATGTCGCTGCCAAGGCGCCGCTGGAGATCCTCGACCCTCGCCGCAGCGCGGTGGCGACGGCGTCGTCGCGTCTCGCGCCTTGGCGTTCGTGTGTCATCGCACCAGGCGTTGTCCGCGTGGCCGTTGAGCGTGTCAATCAGGAAACGTGACACGAAGGAGAACTTGCCCGTGATACGAGGTCGCTGGTCGCAGCTGATCGAGATCGTCGCCGACGAGCACCGGCGCGAGCCGGAGGAACCATAGCCTGGAACATCGCGGATGCCGCGCTCGTCGCGCCGTGGCACGTCGAAGTTCCACTGCCGCAGGCGATCCAGCGCCGGCGTGTCGCGTGGATCGACACCGGCGAGCGTGTGGCGAGCAGCGCCGGCAGCAGCGTCTCCGCATGGAGCGAGAGCGGTGTCGGCCTGAATCCGGGCGAAGTCGTCCGGCGTGAACCGGTGCGCGCCTCGCTCGCTGCGGCGGACGCCGCCGGTCAGGAGATCGCGAATCCTCTGCGCCGGCATGGCTCCGTCCATTCGAGCCCGAGGTTATAGGCGACGACGGGGCTCGGGCCGGTGGTTGGCGGTGACGATGAAGTGCTCGGGCGGATCGAAGAGTGTGCGGCAGCTCCTCGAACGGCATCCATCCGGTCCACTCAGCGTCGCCGGTCCAGCCATCGGCCGGCCGCGACGCCGTCGCCTGCTGCGCGCAGATCGGAATGCGGCCGGGCGCGTAGTAGCCGATGTGGCCGTCGACGTCGGCGTAGACGAAATTCTGCGACGGCACGACGAAGTCACGTGAGCGCGGCCGTGAAATCGTCCCAGTTGCGCGCCTCGTTCGACGCTTGAGAAACGCCGTCAGCGTCGTCGTCGTCGGCGTCGAGCGCCGTCCAGCGGAACGCCAGCGGCTCGACGCGGCGGCGGCTTCGGTCGGCGCTTCGACGCCGCGTTGTTGGCGTTGATGGCGTCCGACACGAGCGGTCCGTGGCGCGTGACGCGCACGTCAGTTCGACGCGACGGCCGCCGCCTTTGACGACGATCGTCTCGGGAATGATCGTGATCGGTTCCGATGCCGCCGCGGAACTCGGCAAACGGCCCGGTGGCGTCGAGCCGCTCGCGATACAGATCCTCGACGTCGGCGGCGCACGTTGGTCGCGCCCCAGGCGATGAAACGATTGCGCCCGAGCGCGACCGCCGGCGTGCCGGGCAGCGTGGCGCCGATGATCGTCGAAATCGCCGCGCCGAGACGTGCGCGAGATACCAGGTGGACGGCAGCCGCGTGCCGAGATGCGGATCGTTGGCGAGCAGCGGCTTGCCAGTCGCGGTCAGCGTGCCGTCGACGACCCAGTTGTTCGAGCCAAGCCCTCGGTCGTCGCGCTACCGGCGAGAAAGGCGCGCGACCGCCGGGTCGCCGCGGACAGACTCGCGGCAAGACTGCGGGACCATGAGCTCGCCGGCGGATCGCCGCGCGCGGTCGCCGAGGCAGGAATGGGCAGGCTGCTTTCGTCGGCGGGATGCATGCGGCCCGTCGGACCGAGTTTGTGCGCTTTGTCCTCAGTGTCCTCGGTATCGCCCGGGGCTTGGAACGATGCTCAGGCCGTCGATCGCATACGCCGGCATCAGCTGCGCCATTCGCCTCGCCGACCGACTGCAGCGAGATCGTGCCGCGAGCAGCTCGAAGGAGTAGTTGCCGCTCAGGTCCCACGCCATCATCTTCACCCAGACCACGACGTCGACAGCCGGTCCACGGCTCCGGCTCGAAGCGGAGCAGCGTGAACTCCGGCGGCAGCCCTGCGCCGTGATGGGTCGAGATGAACGCGTTGATGCCGGCGACGTACGCGTCGACCTGCTGCTTCGCCCAATCCGGCGTGGCAGGTCCAGGCCGCGCGCGCGGCTCGGGCCGAACCCGACGGTGCGAAGAAAGCGATCCTGCGGCGAGCGTCGCGGCGCCCAGCACTTCCGAGAGCCGTCCGTGGCCGATCCGGCGCTGGAACTCCATCTGCCAGAGGCGATCCTGCGCGTGCGCGTAGCCGAGGCCGAACAGGCCATCGAGCTTGTTCGACGCGAAGATGTGCGGAATGGCGTCGGCGTCGCGGATGATCTCGATGGGCGCTGAGAGTCCGGCGACCCGCGTGGTGCCGTCTATTTGACGGCAGCGAGCGCCGAAGGTGCGATATACGCCCGCGGCGCACGCTATCGCGGCCAGCAACACGAGACCGCGATCGCTTTCAGGATCACTCGGCGCATGGGAGAATCATATCCACTGTCAGATTGCAGAATGCAGATTGCAGATTGCAGATTGAATGGAGGATTGGATGAGGATTGGCGATAACTGAGGTGAAGCCGGCGCTGACCGGCTTTACGCCGGCTTCAACCACCCCGATTCGGCGACCGATCCCATTCACATCGTCCGGCGGTTCGATCGCGAGCGAGCGACCGGGAGGTCGTCGCCTTCATCGCGGCCGCGCCTTGCCTTCGGGCGGGTGTCGAGCGTCCTGCAGTCGATCGAGCGGGTTCTTGCGGTGATCGGGCCGGCGCCGGCCGACTACATCCGTCGCTTCGATGCGCGTCGTCATGGCGCCGGCGTTTGCCGGCATCGTCCACCGCTGGACGCGCGAAGCCGACATCTGTGGCGATGCTGTGGCTGCTGCAGCCAGATGATCGACCGCGCCGGATCCGATGGAGGATTTTTCCTCGAGGGCTACGATGCGGATGCCGACGACATCGTCGACGCGCTCGACAGCTTCTCCACGCGGGCGATGGCGCTGGATCTGCAGGCGGCGTACGGCCGCGTCCCAAAGCGTCCGGGAGTCTGCTACTTCTTTCCGCGCCCGTCTGCCGGATCGGCCTGCAAGCGGTTGAACCTGTTCCTTCGCTGGATGGTCCGCCGCGACGCGCCTGGATCTCGGCGTGTGGACGCGCGTCGCCGGCCGAAGTTGATCGTGCCGCTGGATACTCACGTGATTCGCGTCGGCCGGTGCCTTCGCCTGACGAGCGTTACACGAGCCCGGGGTGGCGGATGGCGCGCGACATCACCGCTTCACTGCGCCGAGGCTGGACCCAACCGGATCCAGTCAGCCGACTTCCTCGATCTGCCACCTCGGCATGATGAACGGCGTGCGGCTTCGCGCAGCCACGAGGCGATGCGCAATGCCCGCCTGCGGGCCGTTCGCAGTCCGCGCCGGGCGCGGGCCGGGCGCTGCCAGGCACGGGAGCGCGAGGCCGCTAGGAGCAGACTTCAAGATCCCGTCAGAAAAACCGCGGTTTTTCCTGGTCGATCGATGCAGGCCTGAAGGCCTGCACTGCGTCGGAATGAAGACGCTGTCGAGCGACGAGCTCAGACCGCTGGCGGGCCTCGGTCCCGGCGATATGCGGTCCGATCGCGACGCGCGCATAGACGGCCGCGGTCTCCGATACCATCCGGCTCGACCGTGAATCGCTTCGCGCTCGCGCGGGCGAGATCCGCCGCCTCGCCCATCCGTGTCCGCAACGACGGATCTTCAGCGGCGTACGATCGCGGCCGCCAGCGCAAGGTGATCGCGAACCGGCACCAGGAGGCCGTTGAGCTCATCCTCCACGATCCTCCGGGATCCCTCCGGCGCGTGTGTCGGTCACGATCGGCCGGGCGCACGCCATCGCATCCAGCAGTGACGTGCCGAGGCCTCCGGTGACCGAACTCATGGCGGAACAGATCGAACCCTTTTGATGCAGCCGAGCACGTCGGTCCCAGCCTGGCAGCAGCACGTGCTTTGCCAGGTGATGCTCGTGGACCTGCTTCTCGAGATGGTCACGCAGCTCACCTTCGCCGAGAATCACGAATCGCGTGTCGGGCAGCTGTTGGATCACAGTTGCGCCGCATCGATCAAGTAGCGCTGTCCCCAGGCGGCACCAGCGCCGCCACGTTGCCGACCACGGGCGCGCCGTGAGGCAGCCAGAACGCTTCGTGCACGTTGACCGCCACGCGATGCGCGCGCGCGCTCAAGCGCCGATCCACTTCGTGCACCGTCACGGTGCGTTCCGGCTGGCACGCCGTCGCCGACGAGCATCCGGCGGATCGCTTCCGAAGCGGCGCGATGAAGCAGTCGACCTGGCGATACTTCCAGCGGGAGAACGAGTTTCCCTGAGATGAAAATCGACGCGCCGCGCCGCCACGAGCGCCGGGCATCGGCGCCCCCTCGCGGACGCCGAAACTCGGATCGAGGAGAGCGCGAGCGACGCCATCGCGACACCGTGGGTCGTGCGCGTGAATGACGCCTGGGCGCAGCCGTTTGACGAGCCGCGAAAACTTCCACGCCGCCGACAGGTCCATTTCCCGTCCGCGGCGCGATCGGAATCAGCTCGAGCCCTTCATCGGCGCGCTGCCGCAGCTCGCCGTCGCGGGAGCCCGCGACCAGCGCCGCACGATGACCGATCGACCGCGGGCCGTTGACCGTCAGCAGGACCTGGCGTTCTGTAACCAGCCTCATGCCACGTCCAGGCGCCGTGAGTCGACATGGAGCTGCTAACATCATCGTCTCCAGGGGCGCAGGACGGCGGCGCCCGGCACGGCCGTCGCGGTCTGGCGCGATGCCCGAATCAGCCGGCGGGTCGATAGCGCGCGGATGGCGCCCTGCAACCGCGCGCCGACAACCCGGTCGCATCCGCCGATTCGCTGGTGGCTGGCGCGGACCGGCCCCTTGCTCCCCGCCGAGCGGGTACCAGAGGTGAAGGTAGACGAGACAGGCCGACGGCCGGTGGTCGCGCAGTGGCCGTGGTCGGCCATGAGCGTGTCCATCACGGTACGCGTCGACGGGAGCGGCGCGTTCCTAAGTAGTAGTTATAACTACAGCGATAAAGAAGCCCGCTGGGTTGCGCGACCGTGCCGCTGTTAGGCTCTCGCGGCATGATTTCGCTGTCAAATTCGCCAGGCATCCCCACGCACGATCAGGAACGGCGCTGAAGTTCTGACCGAGCGCGCCGGCTTTCGCGTCCTCACCGATCAGCCGTTCAACGAGAAGCAGCGGTGGATCGAGCTCCGCATCGGATCGTCCGGAGACGCGCTTCGTCCTGTTCACCACTGGACACATGGAGCGCAGCCGGGCGGCCGTTCAACGGCGCACTCGGGCTGCGACAACGTCGAACAGACGTATCAGGAGCTGGTCGCGAAAGGCGTCGAGTTCACCGGGCCGCCGCAGAAGCAGCCGTGGGGGACTTTCGCGATCTTCAGCGATCCCGACGGCGAATCAGTTCGTGTTGTCGAGCCGCTAGCGTCGAGCTCGCGAAGCCGCGAACTTCAGAACACGCACGCGTTCATCGACGAGATGATGAAGCCGGGGACGCCATCCTGAAGCCGCCGCGCGCGATGTAGTTGCGGAGGAACGCCAGGGGCGGGTGTCCCGCCAGCTGCAGCATCCCGGCGTGCCGGCCGCCCTCGTGCACCTGCCGGGCCGCCAGCGTCAGTACCGATCGATGGTCTCCAGATGATCGGCGATGTCGCGATACGCGCGAAGTGCTGGAGCTCGCCGGCCAGCCGCCCCGTCGATCCACCACCGGTGAGCGCTGCGCAACGTGCATATCGCCCGGTCCAGCGCCTGGCGCCGGTCGTAGAGGCGGTGCTCGATACCCGGGATACCAGTCGCGATCGTAATCGTCGCCCACCGGCCGAGATGCCAGGTGACCCGCGGAATCCGAACGCCGTGCGCACCTGGCGCGCAGCGGCCGATCGATTCAGCGACGGCGTCACGCGCTCGTCGGCGTCCAGCGACAGGATCCGCAGTCGCGCTGCCGGCGAGGGAGGAGCAGTGGCGTAGTTCTCCTTCTGCTCTGATGTGCCTCGAGCCATCGTGACGACGACGCGATCCGTGCATTTCGGCGCGATGGGCGACGGTGTCGTCGGTGCTGGGAATCGACGACGCACGTACGTAATCCGTCGGCCCAGGACACCGAGGCCAGTGCCGCACCGAGATCCGCCGCTTCGTTCTGCAATAATGACGGTAACGAGCAGCTTCGGCACCCGGAGTACTGTAGAGGGCAGGCTCGGTCAGTGTGGCCGGTAGTCCCACGCAAAGAAAACCGCCGAGAGCGCGCAGATCGCAAAGAATAAAACGTTTCTCTGCGTGCTTTGCGTTCTCCGGCGATGCTTCGGCGATGGTCGAAGCAGCGCGACCTGTACCGTGAGAAGATCGCTGCCGCTGCCGAGGAGGGCACCGCTGGCCCTCGAAGTCGACCAGCGACTTTGTTGTAGTCCGAGATCGCCTGGAGTCCCCGGATTTTGTGCGCGCAAGGACAGGATCGTGCCGAGTGCCCGACCACGAATAATCAGCACACGCTCCCCGCGCGAAAGCTTCTTCTCCTCGGTCTGCTTTTCCCGTGAGCTCCGGGATGCGCGTAGCCGATCGAAACGCGCTGCTGGTTGGTCCGCATCGTCCTGGCGGCGCTCGCACCTGGCGCGGACGACCTGGAGCTGCATGTTTTCAGCCGCGCCTGCGCCTGGTCGTACCCGTGCTCACGCGCGCAGGCTTGGTGCCGTGTTCGCGCCAAAACGAGCAATACGTAACGAACGGCGTGCCAAA
>ERZ1370068.6991-contig-5937_pt1 | contig 31729 bp, 53 predicted proteins | sample MGYA00561227_ERZ1370068 | MGnify/ENA primary metagenome ERZ1370068 (study PRJEB38410, sample SAMEA6850437) | metagenome | study: Metagenomic assessment of the ecological functions of the soil: analysis of the soil microbiota associated with the...
GTTACGCATGGAAGATAACCACCGACAAGAAATCAGTGGTGCTGAGATGGACGCAAAGGCACAGATCATCCGCTGCACAAGGCTTTTGAGCTTCTGTACTACCTGATCCCGATTTTTACTTCTGGGTTTTTCATAACAAACTGACTAGATCTTTTCTACTGTCGGAACTGAGAAACAGATATTTCGTTTAATTAGCGTGGTCGCAATCTGGGGTAAGGCGGTATTTAAATAGAACCTTTCAACATATCACCTTCATGCTTCTTTGTTTTGCAAATCGATCCTGATATTACCGAAGAGTCAGTCTGGTTTGGTGAAAGCCGCCGGTGGTGATACCGCCATTTGATTATCTAGAGTTCCCAGCTTGTAGTGTGTCACCGTCAATTTCTGCATTATCATAAAAGTCAAGACGAAGCATTTCCTGTGGTCATCTTTACTTCATCAAATATAGAGGAAAGCTCCCTTCGGTCACAAATAATTTTGCTCCTGCGGGGCAAGATACCTGGCTGTTCACATCATTCGTCCACCCCAACCGCCATAGCTCAGGGCTTGGGAGTCTCCTGCTCCCGGCCTGCAAAAGCTCAGTGGTATAAACGCCTGATGCAGGAATGCAGTCGGTGCTGTGAACATGAAATGTGGTAGGGCCCGTTTCCTGGATAGTTACGGTTTTTGCTTCTTTGAGCTCAAAGACGCCTTCTCGAAATTTCCCTTTACGAAATTATTCACATCAAGAAAAATGATAAGATGAGCCATACACTTTCAGGCCTTCTACTTTTATCTTGCGCCTGATAAAATAAACAGGAAAGCATCCGCCGGGGCCTGGGCAAGCTTTCCAACGCCAGGTTCCTCCTAAATTTTGAAGCCTGCATTGTGGTGGTGAGGTCACAAAAGAAATATTACGGCGGCTGATCGGGACATGGAGTTGGTATGATAAACGGTGAAAGGTGTTAGCAGTAGCAAAAATACTTGAGCGGTCCTGGAGCGGGATGATGGCCCTTCGTATTTGAACCTTACCATTGCATCTTTTGCTCGGCAGATGATGCAGATCGCACCTGGCAACGCTTAGCCTTCACCGGCAGGGATCACCATTAGTAAAGAAGTATCCATGGCGGAACACGCCCGTGCCCTCTGCTGCCGCATGACCACTCTCCATGCTCCGGTGTCACTGGCATCAAAGCCGATGCGTTAGACGCCGGATCGCGCGACGCGCTTAATCGTTTATGCGAAAGTTTCAACTATTGCTTATCTACAAAAACAGAAACGCTATGTCGCTCGCCACTCTCGCCAATGATCACAGCAGTTTAATAGTCACCTGTTCTGTGTGGACAGCGATGGTTTGGGCGCCAATGCATTTCTCTCTCTTGTCCCTCAAAACTTCAGGGCGTGAAGTCTCTTTTGCAGTAACCGGATTTTTATTTCCAGGTTGGGCAATTTTTCTTGGCTTGGAGCACTGCGCGTTGAGGATTTGCACTATGACCGGCTTCTGTTTTGACGGTACTGGTATTCTTTCTAACAGGCTTCGTTGTTTTATTAACTGTCGAAGCTGCTTGTCCTCAAGCTGTTGGCCTGCGTTTGGCGTGGTTTCTTTAAGCAACGGGAGTGGGGGACTTGTCGTGGACTTTGGAGCTGTGGTATTCTTTACTTCTAGAGGTTTACCGCAGCAGAAAATGGCTCAACATAAAAATCGGAGTTTTGAACCTCCGCGCAAATAAACCTCGCCGCTCGCCAGGCCACCGCCCCTGGCCCCACCTACATCATTCTTTTGGGGTCTTTCCTGTCTTCGCCCTTCCTACAGCCATGTTCCCTCCAAAAACTCCTCTTCACCCGACTTGTCGTAGGTGGAAAATATACTTCATACAGGCAGGCTCGCGTACCACCGCCTGTGTCCCTTAGTCTCAACCGTCCGCAACTCCTGTATCTGGAATGTTTTCTCCGATCTGTCCAGGCTGCCCGTCATTGTTGCCTTGCCATAGAACTCACGAAACGTCGAGATAAATACCATGAAACTCAGCGCAGTCACAGAAAGAAGGATTATCCTGCTTTATTTGGAATCGAGTTTGTATTGCTCCGCCAATATCTGTGCATAAATAGTAGCCTTTCCAGGATACCGGTAAGCGTCCCGCGCAACAAGAAAATTGTACAAACCGGAAAGACAGCGAGAGAAAATCGCGAGCTGGCCTTGAAAAAAAATCCTTCCATTATACTGTAAAACTAACGAATAACTTCGTGTGCGCAAGGCATGGTTCTTGCACCAATAGTTTGTTAATTTTGCCGCTCTTAAAAACACGTTGCTGCCTGTTACTCAGTTTCCCAAGTATTGATTACCTGTTTACTTAAAACCTGGACACATTATTTAATGAAAGAGTTTCAGTTGACACTGGCAACCTGGAAACCGGCAAACCGGCAACCAGCAACAACATGGTCAACATTACGCTTCCTCGATCGGCGCTTGCCTCGGCAATACGAAACGTGCCGGAAACCACAGCATTTGGATATCGCAAAAACCGCCTTCTGAAGAAGCCTCGCAAGAAAGTGTTCTTGACAGGCGCAAACGGGCACGTGCGTGGATGCCTACAAGGCCCATCAACGAGGACGCATCCAGTCAAAACTATTGACATGGAATGTTGATCCAGCGGGTGCAGTCATCGTTCTTGGCATTCGTCCGCGCATTTAATGGCTGGCGGCTGTTGAATCGTCAGCTTCGGGTGTACTTGGGTAGGCCCCGCGGTCGAAAACGGCTTTTATTGGGTGATATGGATCTGGCGAGACCGGAAAACAGACCGAAGAAGACTCCGGGGAAGCTTGAAAAAAGATGAATGAATTAGGCAAAGCAAAATAATATTTATTACAAGAAAGCGTAGTATTCAAAGAATGGATGCAGTAAAATATTTTTCAGATAAAGGCGACGAATATAAATTGGACTTGCTGCAAAATCTGAATGATGGAGAAATAACTTTATTCGCAGGGAAACTTCACTGATCTCTCTGTCGCGGCCCACACATTCCTGGAATACAGGGATTTAGCTAAAAGCGATCAAGCTTTACAAACATTGCAGGCGCATACTGGAAAGGTGTGATGAAAAATAAAATGCTAACCAGGGTATATGGTGTCACGTTCCCTTCCCAAAAGAACTGGATGAATATCTCCAGATGCTTGAAGAAGCGAAGAAAGAGACCATCGCAAGTTGGGAAAGTGAACTTGGCATCTATACACATGGACGATGATGTCGGCACCTGTGCCTGATCATGTGGATGCCCAATGGGACCGTTATCATTGAAGAACCTGGAAAACTGGCAAAGGAAACGGAGCGGTGATGCTGGATGATATAAAAGAGTTGTCACTCCCCGCATTGCAAAAGAGAGCATGTACCTTACTAGTGGACATTTGCTCCCGTTATGCCGGACAGCATGTATCCGCCCGATGGAGATGGAAGGCGAGAAGTATTACCTGAAATCAATGAACTGTCCGCATCATCACAAAATTTTTGCGGCCGAACCTAAAAGCCATCGTGACCTTCCTTATCGTCTTTGCTGAATACGGAACAGTTTACCGGTATGAGCAAAAGTGGTAGAATTATTTGGTTTGATGAGAGTGCGGTGTCTTCACATGAATGATGCTCATATTTATTGTACTAAAGAACAATTCAATGATGAGTTCAGAGCCGTGAATGACATGTACCTGAAATATTTTAAAATTTTCGGGATCGATAAATATGTGATGCGTCTTTGCGTTGCATTCGCCCGGAAAAATTAGGGTAGTGAAATATGTAAATCATCCCGGAACTATGGAATGAAACAGGAAGCAATGGTAAGAAACGTATTGATCTGAATCAAACATTCCTTATGTAGAGGTCCAGGATGAAGCTGCGTTTTATGGTCCCAAAATAGATGCACAAATATTCAGCGTGATCGGAGAGAGAATTTACGCTCGCAACAAACCAGGTTGGGATTTTTCACAGAGCAGAAGTTTTAAATTACAATACACCACTCACGATAACAAAACGGATACTCCGCTGATCATTCACCGGCTCCGCTGGGAACACATGAACGATTCATCGGGTTCCTATTGAGCATTATGGCAGGGAAATTACCGGTCTGGCTATCACCGGTACAGGTGAAAATCTCTGCCGATCAGCGACAAATTTTTAGAATATGCTAAAACTATCTTACATAAGTTGAAAAAGCGTGATATTCGTGCAGAGATAGATGACAGGAATGAAAAAGATAGGGAAGAAGATACGCGATACTGAGTTGATGAAGGTTCCTTATATGTTGGTGATCGGTGAAAAAGAAATGAATGAAGATAGAAAGGCAGCGGTTCGCAGACAGGGAAAGGGGAGACTTGGGTGCGAAACTTGTAGAAGAGTTTATTACTGAAATAGTAAAGGAAATTAAAAAGAGAGTAGTGAGAGTAGAAGGAATGAGTAATGAATAATGAGTGATGAATGAAGAGCACTCATTACTGATCAGCTCATCACTTAGTCAGTAAACAGAGTTGCCAAGTTAGAAACAAAAAATTCTTCGCCTCAAAGGAAGATGAAAAGACGAAAAAAATGAAGAATTGCTCAGAGAGGCAGAGCATAACGATAAAAATTTAAATGGCAGTACCGAACAAAAGTTTTCAACCAAAACCAGGTGGATTTAAGAAACCTGAATACAGGTGGTGGGGTTTAACAAAGGTGGTTTTAACAGGGGACGATTCTGCTCCCCGCAAAGAAGCAGGAAACATCGAATTAATCATTTTATCAGAGCGTGCAGCGGCAGGTTAGGTGGAGACAATGTAACAGCTTGGAGCTTATCCAACGAACGAAGCTCTTAAAATGGCGCAGGCATCTAGTCACTTGATCTCGTTGAAATTTCTCCAAACGCTGATCCGCCGGTTTGTAAGATCATTGATTATAATAAATTCTTTACGATAAAAAGAAGAAGAGAAAAGAGATGAAGGCAAATGCCAAAGTCTCTGAAGTGAAGAGAAATTCTGCTTTTACTCCCCAATACTGATGAACCACGATTTTAATTTCAAGGCAAAGCTATGCAGAGAATTTTTTGAAGGATGGTGAATGAAAGTGAAAGCGTATGTACAATTCTAAAGGCCGTGCGATACAATTCTGCAGGACAGGGGCCAATCACTGTTGTTGAAATTTTGCCGGAACGATTAACGGATATAGGAGTTTTGAAAGCATGCCGGAAAATGGAAGGCCGCAGAATGGCTGGCATGCATGTTTGCTCCAAAGGCAAAAGAAAGCAGAGCAAGAAAGAGAGTAACAGAATAGAGAACAGGATGAGCCAAATAGTAAATCATCAAACCGCCTTTTTATAGTAAGGCGGTTTTTATTTATGATCAAATGAGAAACTATTTCTTCTTCATATATTCTAACCTGCTCTTATAAAAATTTTTCGCTGCAATGATGAAATAAATTTTCCTTTTAGTATATTGCTCTCCTTCATTTTAGAAACAAGCAAGTCAATATGAGAAAGTCACTGTTGTATATTCCTACCCTACAGGTAGTTGCATTACTTGATCACCTCGCTCCATGTTTGCCCAACCACGTCCGGACACCACACATCCCGACTCACTCCTTCACGCACGGGTCCAAAACCCTACAAAGATGTTATTACCGGATAAGTGCAAAACCGATGAGGGCTTGTTCAAGGTGCATCTAAGATCGATGACAAATATTTTTTGAAATTCCTGACTCATTGCTGAATCGTGAAATACTCGTAGTTAACCGTATTTCAAAAGCTGCCGCGGGTATGCGCAGTGGTTTTTTGGTTACGCCGGCGACCAGATAGACAGAACGTGTTGTGAAATTTGAAAAAGGACCCACATAACAAAATTTTTCTTCGCACCATTTCCTATGCAGAGTATGCAAAGGATTCCACATCGCCGATGTTTTGGGCAGTTACCAATTCAAATATTCCAGCCCATTGCTGCTGCTTTCGATGTCAAGGCCTATGGAAAAGATTCATCGGGAAGTTCGTCTTCAGCCAGTAGTGTAATTGAAGTAACCGACTATTGTAAATAGCGACAATGATGTTTTGTTCTTCAACAGCAAATTTAAAAATCGGCTGTTCGCATTGGTGGTTTACAGTCTGACAAATCATATATAGTAGGTATCAGGTCGTTTCCCTATTAACGTTGAAATTACAACTGTAAAAACATACGCACGAACGCCGGCTCGCTCCGGGCGGTTTTGGTGGCGGAGGAGGAGCTCCTTCGGGAGGTAATCTCACCGTGGAATTAAACAGCTCAATGGTGTTATTACCCAAAGTGCCCATGCAAGCAAGATTACTTTGATACAAGGATAGGTTACTTCCACAGTAGGCTATACCGATTTTGATGCAAATCCCCAGGGAGTTGAATCCGTTCAATTGATCAAACGCTGGAGATTGGAGCCGAAGGATGAGGACATGGAGAAATATAAACGTGGTGAACTGGTAGAACCAAAAAACAAATCATATTTTATATTGATCCTGCTACACCTCAAAAATGGGTTCCTTATTTATACTGAAGGTGTCAACGACTGGAACGTCGCATTTGAAAAAGCAGGTTTCAAAAATACTGCAATTAGTTGCAAAAAGTCGCTCCGACGAGCAAAGAAGATCCCGAATGGAGTCTTGAGGACGCACGTTGATTCTGCGATTGTTTATAAACCTTCTGATAGTGCCAATGCAAGCGGTACCAAGTATCTCTGATCCACGAAGTGGTGAGATCATGGAAAGCCATATCAATTGGTATCATAATGTATGGAGCTTCATTGCAAAAACTGGTATAGTGATACAGCGCGTCATCCAGTGATGCAGCCGCAAGGGAAATGGTTTTCAGTGATACAGCTCATGGGTCAGCTGATCCGTTTTGAGTGTCATCGCATGAGGTGGGTCATACATTGGGTCTTCTCACCAACTTTACCTGGATCAAGTTCCATCAGTGCCGGTATGAAAACCTACGCAATAAAGCGTGGGTTGATGCCAATGGCCGGTACACACCTTCGATCATGGATTATGCCCGGTTCAACTATGGCGGCTAACCTAGAAGATCATGTTGATGAAAACGGCTTGTTTCCCGTATCGGTGATTATGACAGATGGGCCATTCAGTGGGGCTATAAGCGCTTTTATCAATTTAAAAGACGGCGATGGTGAAAAAGCGTTTGTAAACAACTGGGTGATCGATAGTTTGAAAACCAGCACTTTTCTGGGGTGATGGAGAATCGCGAACCAGGATGATCCACGTTCTCAAACAGAGGATCTCTGGTGATGACGCGATGAAGGCAAGTCAGCTATGGAATAAAAAATCTTCAGTACTTGATGCCTAAGTTGCTGTGAGTGGACAAAGGAAGATAACAGGGACTATACTTAGCCTTTCTGATATTTATGCGCAGATAATCAGGACAGTTTAACTGTTATATGGGCCATGTATCAAGAAATGTCGGAGGTATTTGTTTAACACCCAAAACTGTTGAACAATCAGGGCAGTGTATGAGTATGTCCCAAAACAAAACAGAAAGGAGCCGTGCTGATTTTCTCAACAAGCAATTATTCACTACTCCAATTTGGCTTAGCCAGACTAATAAAGTTTATGATCGTATCGGCGGCACACCCCTGGTAACCATCGGGAATATACAGGATAATGCATTGAATCGGTTATTCAGTACGAAGTACAATGAATAAACTCGATACAGTTTGAAGCAGAAGAGGGCGACCAAGGCATATTCGGTTACAGAAATGTTTTCTGACGTCAAAAAAGGAATATGGAGTGAACTGACCACAAAAAGAAAATAGATGTGTACAGGAGAAATTTGCAGAAATCTTCATATAAATATTCTCAGCAACATCATTGCAGCCTCCGAAAACCTCTGAAACAACAATTGTAATAAACTTTGGTGGCACATCGCGGCCACAGCTAAATGTAGATAAATCAGATATAAAAAAGTATAGTACGGGCACACTCTTATAACGTTACGAACAGAGATCCAAAGCTGCAATACCGACTATGCCTGACGAAATGAGCAGGTATCATTTACAAGATGTAATAACAAGAATTGATGACGTCACCTGAATCCGAAAGATTAAAAATAATAACATAGTTGAGAAATAAAGCGACAATTAGTGTTATCGCTTTTTTATTGTTCTTTCAACTGACGCTTCGAGTTTTCTTGCATGTCCTTTCTATCTGCCTTATCAAGTGAATGCGAAGTATGAATATCGTTTTCTTTTTGAGCCAATGCAGAAAGCCTGGTGTAGAACTTTTTCAACACTTCCAGTTCTCATCCGTTGTCAGATCTTCAGCGCTTACGAGGCGGTTACTTGCAGCTTCGCTGCTTGCGATCAGCTCATTCAATTTTATTTAGCAAAGCAATGGTGTCCTTATTTATGTGTTTGCTGAATGATAAATACCATCAAGAAGGTAATAATGGTAGTGCCTGTGTTTATGACGAGTTGCCAGGTGTCCGAAAAATGAAAAATGGGGCCGGTTATCCCCCAAACAATTATAAGAAGGCAAGCTATAATGAATGCTGCGGGTTTGCCTGAGGCTTTGTGACTTTTGTAGCCATTTGGTCAAAAACAGGGCAAATCTTTTTGATTTTTTACTTTTCGATTTCATATTCATGATTTTCTTAAATACGAGTAGAAAAACTCAGGCCAATTAAGTTTTAGGCGCTGAAAATCAACCAAGATCAAAACACACAAAATTTGGTCATTTACCCTTATTTTTGCGGCTCAAATTTTAATATAGTGCCAACCCAAGTTTCAACAGAAGCCCAGGTGAAATTTTCTGAAAGAGACTTATTTGTACTGGTACGAATTGATGCAACTCATTCGCCAGTTTGAAACTACAGCTGAGGAAAATATAAGATGGAAGGAAAGATCCGTGGATTTTTCCATGCCTATGTGGGGCAGGAAGCCATCGCTGCCGGATGCATGACTGCAACAAGACCAGAAGATCTTTTATTACCGCCTATCGTGACCACGGTCTTGCCATTGCAAAGGGTGTGTCTATTAATTCATGTATGGCCGAGCTGTATGGCAAGGCAACCGGAAATGCAAAGGAAAGGGCGGAAGCATGCACTTTTCGGCAAATCGGTGAACTTTTATGGAGGCCACGGGATCGTTGGCGCTGCAGATAGGTGTAGGTGCGGGTCTTGCATTTGCCAGAACAATATCGTGACACCGATAATGTGGTGCTTTGTTTTTGAGGGATGGTTGCAGCCAGGCAAGGCATCCTTCATGAGACACTTTAATCTTGCCATGCTTTGAAGCTGCCCGTAATTTTATTTGTGAAAATAATAATTACGCCATGGGCACATCGGTTGAGCGTACTTCGAATGTGATCGATATTTATAAATTGGCAGACGCCACGAAATGCCCGGCGATGCTGTTGATGGCATGAGTGCAGAGACCGTTCATGATGCTGTGGCAAGGGCAGTTAAAAGAGCAAGGGAAAAGGGCGGTCCGACTCTCCTGGAAATGAAAACCTATCGCTACAAAGGACATTCTATCAGTGATCCCGGTAAATACCGGACAAAAAGAAGAGTTAGAAGAATACAGGGGCAAAGACCCGATCCAACAACTTTTGAAAACGATCTTTGATAAAAAATTGCTTCGGAAGAACAGGTAAAAACATTGATTCAAGAGTAGAAAAAGCTGTTGCTGAATCAGTAAAATTCGCCGAAGAAAGTCCCTTCCCGATGACAGTGAGGTGCTGAAAGATGTTTATGTAGACCTCCAATTATCCATTTATTGTTGACTAATCTTAAAAATCTAAAGAGAATTTTAATTATGGCTGTTAAGAAACAGGATGTTGCATGATCCTAATCAATTGGTAGTAGAAAGAGCGAAAGATTTCTGGACAAGATATAATAGGCCTTTGATGATCAGTCTGCGCTATTATTATTTTGGTAGTCGGCGGTTACCTAGGTTATAAAAAATTTTATCAAGCAACCAAATGAAGATAAAGCTGCCGATGCTTTGTTTAAAGCTGAAGGTTATCATCGCAATGCTTTGACTTCTCCCAATCCCGATTCACTGATCAAACTGGCGCTAAATGGCGACGGAGCCAATGTTGGTTTTTAAGAATAATCAGTAAATACAAAGGGACCGATGCTGCTAACCTCGCACAATTGTATGCCGGAGAATCTTATTTGCTTTTAAATGACAACGCTAATGCCATTAAATATTTAAAAGACTTCAGCACAAGCTCTAAATTTTTCCAGGCAAGGGCTTATAAATTACTTGGCGATGCATATGCCGACCAGGGAAAACTTAAGGATGCCCTTGATTATTACAAAAGCGGCACATCATTTTAAAGAAGATGCAGAAAATTCTTCTGAAAGCCTTATTCCTGGCTGCTTATCTTGCACAAACAAAATTGAATAATAATAAAGAGAGCAATCGAGCTTTTAAAGAACTAAAACAGGATTTTCCAAATACTCAACGTGGATCAGAGGCAGATAAATATCTTGCGAGACTGGGAGTTTACTCAACAGAATAGTTAACGCGTAAAGAGCAGAGACTCAAGCAAAGCTTAACCATCAGACTCATGTCACTATGGCAGACGTTAATAAAAGTAATCTCAATAGTCTGGTACAGGCATTCTTCCAAAGGATGCCTTTATTGTTTTGGTAAAAACGGAATGGAATGCCGCTATTGTTGACGAACTTGAAAGAGGATGTATCAACAAATTAAAAGACTCATGGAATAAAAAAATTATAACAGTGACAGTTCCCGGCGCTGTTGAGATCCCTTTTGCTATAAAAAGTTATTGGGAACATTCAAAAGGGAAGAAGAAAAAAGACCAGACGCATTCATTGCATTGGGTTGCGTGATCCGTGGAGGAACTCCACATTTCGAATATGTTTGCCAGGCAGTAACAGGAAGGAGTGGTACAATTGAATCTTTGCTCCCTGTTCCTACTATTTTTGGAATACTTACAGTTGACAATGAAGAACAGGCAAAAGAAAGAATTGGAGGTATTCATGGGCATAAAGGTGAGGAAGCAGCAGTAACAGCTATTAAAATGATCTCGGTAAATCAATCGTTTAAAAATAAACTATTATTCTTTGCGCAACGCTGTTAGCGCAAGGATAGGATAGGCATGAACGTTCAACTCTTTATACCTGTGCTTCGTTGATCAGTTATATCCACAAACTGCATTCAACATGATCAAAGTGCTGGAGAAGACGGGTTGTATCGTTAGTTATAATCCCAATCAGACCTGTTGTGGGCAGCCTGCATTCAACGCCGGTTTTTGGGACCAGGCAAAAGATGTATGTACCAAGTTCATCAAAGATTTTGTGCCAAAGGATTCGTTTGGAGAAGATGATTACATAGTCGCACCGAGTGCAAGTTGTGTTGGCTTTGTCCGCAATTATTATTCAAAGCTCTTCGAGAACTCCTCGCTTCATAATGAAGTAAAAGAACTTTCAAAACGCACTTATGAATTTTCAGAATTCATGGTAAAGGTCTTACAGGTGTATAATGTAGGAGGCTTAAATTACAAGGCAAAGGAACTTATCACGACAGCTGTGCTGGTTTGCGCGAATGCAGAATAAAACAGGAACCGAGAAAACTTCTTGCCAATGTAAAAGGTCTTGAACTGGTTGAGTTAAATGATGTGGAAACCTGTTGTGGTTTCGGTGGAACATTTGCTGTAAAGTTTGAAGCTATTTCGATCGCAATGGGAGAGCAGAAAGTTGAAAACGCCCTGGCCACAAATGCAGAATACCTTATTTCTAACTGATCTTTCCTGTCTCATGCATTTGGAGGGTTACATAAAACACAAAGGTTATCTCTCTAAAAACTTTACACATTGCCGATGTGTTAGCGAGTGGATGGTAGGCCATCCCATTCATTAATTGAAGTTTTCTCAGTCGCCTTCCCAAAGGGAAGGAGTGAAGACACTTTTTAGAAGATTTGCTAGGAAGAGGTATAGAGGTCTAAAATCGATATCCTCTCAGGAAGTCTTCGACATCCATTCTCTTTTTTCCTTCAAGCTGTATATCCTTAACGTGAATGTAACCGTCACTGCAGGCAAATTTCAAATAGGTTTTTCTATCTGTTTCCCATCTTCCGTGGTCTTGATGTAGGGAGGAGCATGTTCCTTTTCACTCCTGAAAACTTTCAAAGTTTTATCACTTAATTCGGTAAATGCAGCAGGGTAGGGTGAAAGGCCGCGAATCAAATTGTAAATTTCGTCGGCTGATTTTAGCCAGATCAATTTGGACAAGTCTGAGTGGTGATCTTGGAGGGCATGTTTGATCAGTGATGTGCTCGAGTGGTGAGTGGTGAGTGGGTGTCTTCGATTTGAAGATTGATCACTGGCATTGATCGATTGAACATTTTCCTGCGGCAACTCCTGCAAAGTTCCTTCAACAAGTCCCTTAATTGTATCAACCAACAATCTTGCGCCGATCTCTTTCATTCTATCATGCAATTCACCCGCTGTTTCATTATCACCGATCTCAATTTTTTCCTGTAATAAAATATTTCCTGTGTCAATTTCATGCTGCAGTTTAAAAGTAGTCACACCTGTTTCTTTTTCACCATTAATGATGGCCCAGTTGATCGGAGCAGCTCCGCGATATTGTGTAGCAATAATGATGCATGAAGATTAATTGTTCCTTTCGGTGGCATATTCCAAACAACTTCAGGTAACATCCGGAAAGCAACTACCACTTGCAGATCCGCATTCAGGGATCTTAATTCAGAGAGAAATTGCTCGTTCTTTAATTTCTCAGGCTGAAGAATTTTCAATCCACTTTTAAGGGCGTATTTTTTTACTGCGCTTTCATTCATTTTCATCCCTCGTCCAGCCGGTTTATCAGGTGCGGTAACAACTCCAACAATAGTAAAACCTGCTTTTATCATTGCGTCCAGGCTTTCCACGGCAAATTCCGGTGTTCCCATAAACACAATACGTGATAAAGAAAGAGCCATGTTAAACGGTGGTTGGTTCTAGTTTGTTTTGATTTTAACTGGTATTGAATCATACTCCATATTGATCATTCGAAATCAGGGTAGAGTAAATATTTCTTCCTCATCTTTTTGAATTCACCCAGGGCCGGTTCCCAACTCTTGCGGATCTCGTCTTCACTCTTACCGTCTTTTACCTGTTGCATCAGTATATCATTGCCGGCAAGACGATTGAAATGATTTGTTTTTAGAAAGAAACTATCCTTTCCAGGAAAACTTTGTATGCATCCAGCAATCCATTTTAATTGAATGCGGCTGTTTATCCGTCCTTTTAATACCTTTCGGGTTCATCATGTAAATTCCATCCATAGCAAGTTTCAAAATAGTGCTTTGAACTTTTAGCCCCTTCATTAGGTTTTGGAACAAATGAAAAAGATCTTTTGACAACAAAGGATGACCAAAGACCTCAAACGGTTTATCTGTGCCGCGGCCTTCACTAAAAACTGTTCCTTCAAAAAACAAGTGGATGGATACAGGTAAATGGATTGTATCTCAGGTAAGATTGGGTGAAGGCTTCACTGGTAAAACATATTTACTGTTGTGTGTATAATTCTGGCATTTTATGACCTAGAAATGAAACGGGTGTATCAGGAGATTATTAGCCGTGCGGTAATAATCATATTTCTGGTTGGCTTTTTCAGAAAGCCATTTTTCGCCTGCTATCATGAAGAGCATATTCAGCGATGGTCATTCCATAAACAACGCGGTATGGGTTGTCATACTCCAAATGATTTAAATTTTGGATCGAGTACGGGTCCATCAACATAAAATCCATTTGGATTTGGCCTGTCGAGGATCATTAATGGTTTGCTGTTTTCAAATGCAGCCTCCATGAAATCCTGCAGTGAAGAAATGATCGTATAAAAGCGGCATCCCAACATCCTGTATATCGAAAATAAGAATATCAATATCCTTCAGATCTTCTGAGGAAGGCTTACGTTTATTACCGTATAGTGAAACGATGGGAACACCCGTTTTTTCATCAACATAGTTTCCCACTTTTTCTCCAGCATCAGCGGTACCACGAAAACCATGCTCGGGACCAAAGATCACTTTAATATCAACCCCAAGCTTTTTAATGTGTCAACCAAATGTGTATTGCCAACCATTGAAGTTTGATTAGCAAAAATGCCAATTCGCTTTCCCTGTATCAGTGGCAGATAAACACTGATCCTTTCAGCGCCGGGAAGGATCCTCGTTTCTGGTTTCTCCGAAGGAGTCCTCGGACTGGTTGTTTGTGCCTGATTGGTTTTGGATTTCCTGTTTTTACTGTCGGCAGTTCCTTGTTTTTTTGTGCATGTGCAATTTGTTAGAATAATGAGCAAGGAAAAGATCGAAAAAATAAATTTCAGATTAGTCATATTCATCAGTGTAATCTATGGCCAAAAGTAACAATTAGATACAGGAAATATTCGGATAGTTGCATGAAATAATGGGTTATCTTGCAGAACTCTTCGATGATCCATTGAGCTCTCAAATCATTGGTCAGCCAAATTCTGAACATCGAAATGGCGACGATAAATGCCGGGATGCTGAATAGAGCATCAGCGGGAGTGATGCGAGAACCAAAATAGTGGAATGAAAGTTGGAGAAAATAAATCTTTAGGTATTAAACAAATAATCATGCAAGAAGCAAAAAAGGGTGATAAAGTAAAAGTGCATTATCATGGCACGCTCACAAACGGCGAAACTTTCGACAGCTCAACAGGACGTGAGACCGCTTGAGTTTGAAATAGGCAGTGGGTCCGTGATCAAGGGTTTTGATGACGGTGTAAGTGGAATGAAGGTTGGTGAAAAAAGACGGTCAATATCCCTGTTGACGAAGCTTACGGACCACGGAGCGAAGATATGCTGATCGAATTTCCAAAGGATCGCTTTCAGGGGATATGGAAATTAAAGAGGGAATGCAGTTGATGATGAGTAATGGTTCCGGCAAAATACTACCGGTAATAGTTACTGAAGTAAAAGATGATGCTGTGATCCTTGATGCAAATCATCCATTAGCGGGTGAAGACCTGGTCTTTGAAATTGAACTTGTAGAAATTGTAGGAGGAAAACCGTTAATAATTATGCCATAGTTTGATCAATTACATTGGTCAACGAACAATATAAAAAATGCTTCTCTGGCAAGAGAAGCATTTAGTTTTATCAAATTAACTTTATCGCTAATTGACCGGCCTTCTTAGCCACCAGCCCAGCCATAACCCACAAAGTCCCCAGGCAATAATAGCGTCGATCAAATGTCCTTTTATGGCAGACCATGTGTACATTAGTACCAATTATGCTGCGTATAGGGCTCCGATAAAAACTGAATAAGGCCCACTGCAATGGCTCCTGTAAAATTCCAGGTGAAACTTGGCAGACCTCCACGGACAAGAATTGAAATAAGCAATACAACAAGTATAATATCTACCAATAAATCCTATAATAATAGGCGTCGTCATACTTGTAGTCATGCTGCTTAACATAGACGATCCGGGCCCATGGCTTGCCTTCATTTTGTTGCATCAGGTTTTGCTGTTCCTGCATGGTGGCGCCGGGTTGGGTATTCGGTAACATGTACATACCATCCTCCAGGTTTGAAGAACTAAGCGTTGAGAGCACCTGGTCTTGCGCCGATGCGTACTTTTCTTCGCCCGAATGAATTCCGATCACAGTCCATGATAGGAACTGCCAGGCAAAAACGATGATGGCTCCGACTAATGAGCCAATGATCCATTTTTTCATATAGTTGATTTTGGTTTGAATATAAAAGGTAGAAACTATCCTTGTCTTATGCAAATACAAATGGTTGTATATTCGGTGCTATGTTTGGAAAATATCAGTCAACAGTTCAGGACAGATTTATTCGATACGTACAAATAGATACACAGAGCGACCTTCACTCCACAACAATTCCTTCTACCGAAAAACAAAAGAATCTAAGCCGCTTGTTAGTGGATGAGCTAAAACAGATTGGTATCAGCGATGCCCATCTTGATGAATGGGGTTATGTATATGCGACTATCCCTGCAACTACCGATAAGAATGTGCCGGTAATTTGTTTTTGTGCTCATGTTGATACATCTCCTGATTCATCAGGCTGTGGTGTGAAACCTATTATACACAGAAATTACAATGGCAGTGATATCGTCCTTCCTGATGATTACAACACTAAGTGATCACTACCAGGGAACATCCTTATTTAAAACAAAAATCGGGGAAGATATCATCACTGCCTCTGGTAAAACCTTGCTAGGTGCTGACGACAAGGCGGGTATTGCCATCATTATGGATCTTGCTGATTATTTGATCCAGCATCCTGAAATTGAACATGGCGCAATTAAAATTTTATTTACACCTGATGAAGAAATAGGGCGTGGTGTAGATAAAGTGGATGTTCAAAAACTCGGGGCGAATTTTGGTTATACGCTGGACGGCGGTGAAAGAGGCTCATTTACTGATGAAACGTTCAGTGCCGATGCTGCAGTAGTAACTTTTCAATGGGATCAGTGAACACCCCGGCTATGCTAAAGGCAAATTGGTAAATGCATTAAAAGTGGCAGGAGCTTTCCTGGATCTTTACCAAGAGAAGAGTTTTCTCCGGAGACCAGTGATGATCGCGAAGGGTTTGTGCACCCGGTATACATAGAAGGCATTGCAGAAAAGCCAAAGTGGAATTCATCGTTCGGGATTTTGAAACAAGAAATTTAAAACTTTATGAAACAAGACTTGAGCAGTTTGCCAGGCAGGCAGTAGGAAAGTATCCTGGCTCCTCCTATGAATTTGAGGTAAAAGAGCAATACCGCAACATGAAAGATGTGATAAGTAAATATCCACAAATAGAAAAATATGCTGCAGAGGCTATGCAGAGGGCCGGGGTAAAATTTAGAAAACAAAGCGCAAGAGGAGGCACCGATGGGTCACGATTATCCTTTATGGGTTTGCCTTGTCCAGATATTTTTACCGGCGAAATGGCTTATCATGGCAAACATGAATATGTGAGCATCCAGGATATGCAGAAATCTGTTGAGGTGTTGGCAAATCTTGTGCAGGTATGGTTCGAAAGGGCGCCGTCGGAGGACGAAAAGGCAGAACCATGATTTTATATGGTTAATTAAGATTACACGGAAAAATAGAATTGTCAGTCGCCTTTTCTCATCTCTTACTGAAAATTATTTTAATCAATAAAACGTTATTATATGGATCCCGGAAAATTTTTAATTTCTAACTGGTGTGATATTTTGTTCTCATTATTCTTTTTTTTAGCGGATTGTTTACCATTAACCAGGGTTTGTCGGTGTTGTTACCATGTTTGGCAATATCGAAGAGTGGCACGACCGGGATTGAATTTTAAACTGCCGTTCCTGGAATCAGTTTATCGAAAAGTTTCCATTCAAAATCGTTCTGTAGAATTAGAGTTCCAGGCGGTAACCGCCGACCAGGCCAATGTTTATTTTAAAGCAATGCTTCTCTATTCCGTTTCGAACCACGATGAAGAGACGATAAAAAATGTTGCCTTTAAATTTATTGCCGACAGGGACCTGATGCAGGCATTGGTGAGAACCATCGAAGGAAATATAAGAGCACATTTGTCGCAACTAAAAAACAGGCTGAGATCCTCGGTCTGAGAAAAGAGATCGTTGAATTTGTAAAGGAACAGGTAGACCATGTACTGGAGGGTTGGGGTTATCATTTACAGGATCTGCAGATCAACGATATTACCTTCGATAAAGTGATCCTGGATATCGATGAGCAAAGTGGTAGCAAGTAACAATCTGAAAGCCGCTGCAGAAAAATGAAGGGCAGGCGCTATTGATCACAAAAACAAAAGGAGCCGAAGCAGAGGGAAATGCCATTAAAGATTTCTGCTGAGGCAGAAAAAGAAGCTGCAAGATTGCGTGGCCAGGGTGTTGCATTATTCAGGCAGGAAGTGGCTCGCGGTATGACAGAAGCTGCTGAACAAATGAAGCAGGCTAATCTTGATACCAATGTGATCCTTTTCAGCATGTGGACAGAAGCCATAAAGAATTTTGCTGAGTTTGGAAAAGGAAATGTGATCTTCTTAGATGGAAGCCCTGAAGGAATGGAAGCCACCATGAAACAGATACAGGCCCTGATGGTGAAACAGGCGGGAACCACAAATAAGCCGAGGTCGATTTGAAATTTGAAGTTTGATATTGTTTACTTCCTGAAAAAAGGAAGTGTTCCCATTAATGTCAAATCTCAAATCTCAAACTGTACCTGGATCCTTGTTAAAAAATCCTGAAACTTAACCCTGCGTCGACAACGTGGCATCTTTTTTCGTTCATTCACAGTTGTTGAAAAGATTCAGGCAATTACTCTTTAACGATAGTTTACTTTTACGCACTAATCCGGATTAATATGATTAATCTTTTACAGATTATTGATTCAACTCAAAGACTTTTAACCCACATCCAGGGAGATACAAATGGTGATGGTAAACTAAGCATCTTTGAATTGCTTAGCACGGGGCGGTATCATAATGATCCCTGGCATTGCTTTTCTTAATTACCATTTTTGTTTTTTTGAACGTTACATTGCTATCCAGAAAGCATCGAGGCTGGATGCCAACTTTATGAACATTATCCGGGATCATATTCTTAGTGGGAACCTTAGTGCAGCGAAAAGTTTTGCGAAGAATAACAGTAACCCTGTTGCAAGGATCATCGACAAAGGCATTCAGCGTGTAGGAAAACCGATCGATTATATCGAACGCAATATGGAAAACGTAGCTCAGCTCGAAATGTTCAAGCTGGAGAAGAACCTGGGAGTATTGTCGGTTATTTCCAAGAGCGGCTCCCATTTTCGGTTTTATTGGTACCCTGGCCGGGCTGATGCAATTGTTTTTTAAGATCAATTCTACAAATGATTTTGAATTGAACACTATCGCCGGTGGTATCTATGTCAAACTTGTTACATCTATTTCTGGTCTTGTAATTGGTTTGATCGCCTTCATTGCCTATAATTATCTGCATACAAGAGTTGAAAAAACGGCCAACCGGATGGAAGTAGCCGCAGCCGATTTCCTTGATATTTTACAGGAACCTACAACAAGATAAAGCTGAATGAACCTAAGGAACAAAGCACATAAAGAGGCCGAAGTATTTACAGATTCATTGAATGATATCATTTTCATTCTGCTCATGTTCTTTTTGATCGTTGCGACGCTGGCCAATCCGAATGTGGTAAAAGTGGGTTTGCCGCGGGGAACTAAGGATACAAAGGCCAAGCAAAATATTGTTGTTTCGATCGACAAAGACCAGAAGTACTATATTGGTACAACAAAGGCTGACAATGCCATGATCGATTCTCTTCTTTCACAAGCGATCAATAAATCATAAAGCCACGGTTGATACTCCTACAGTGGTGATCAATGCAGACACAACCGCCTACTATGGTGAAGTGTTCAGGATCATGCGACTTTCAAAAAGATCAGGCGCAAAAGTCGTAGCAAATGTGAAGTAGAATTACGTTGCTTTTTCTGGATGTGTTTATTAGTTTTAGCTATCAGATCCATTCATGAAAAACAAGATATCCATACTCTGCTTATCCCCGCTTTTACTTTTCTTTACCTCATGCAAAAGGAATCCCCTGTCAGCATTGTTGGGCAGTGGAGAAGTGTTTCCATTTATACGATACAGGATAATGGAACTTACAACTGGTGCGTCGGTTAACAGCCACCCACAATTTTATAATTTTTCAACTGAAGGCCGGTTTGGTTCGGCAACTGATATTCCTGGTGGAAGTGGTAGTTATAACTATGATGAAGCGTTACAAAAACTCACACTTCAGTATGAAGCGGATCGTTATGGTAACATGCCAGGTACAAAGAGCCTAAAAGTGGAAATGTTAGATCGCGATCAATTAATTCTCTCTTACTTTTCATCCGGCAATTTTATCTATAAAACGGAATATTCACGGATCAATTAATGGCCTTGATCATTCTGCTCTTTTCCCTGAGGTCTTTTTAGTTGAACCGTTTGATATCCTGCCGATAAAAATAGCCCGTTTGATCGGCTCTCCCAAATTTTCATGTATCTCGGCGTAAATACTTCCTCCCTTGTTTAATTTTTCCCGTCCAAATTCCGCAATGGCTTTATAAAAGATCAGCGGATCATCGTCGGTGACGAACAAAGCTGTTGAAGGTTCATGTTCCACAACATTTTTTTCCATCTCCGTTTTTTCATTTTGCGGTACATACGGCGGGTTGCTAACGATAACATCAACATTCAGGCAATTGCTTTCGTTGCTCGGGGTCTAAAAAGTTCAACGGTACAAAATCTATTAGTCGCATGCAATAGCGTCTGCATTTATTCTTGCAACATTCAGCGCCTGGTCACTTATGTCGCACGCCCAAACCTCAGCCAAAGGAAGTTTGTTTTTTAGGGCGATCGCGATACAACCGCTGCCCGTTCCCACATCAAGTCATTCTGAATTCTGTATTCTGAATTCTGATATTCTGTGATTCTATACTTCTGTATTCTCCTTCCACTACCCATTCTACCAATTCTTCAGTCTCCTGGTCTTGGGATCAACACATTCCTGTCAACATAAAACCTCATTCCCGCAAACCAGGCTTCGTTAATTATGTATTGAATGGGTTCATGTTTCTGCAGACGAGAAATTGAAGAATGCAGCAAGATTTTTTTGCGCGTTTGATAAGGCTTCGTTTCCCTTAATAATTCTTCTCCGATCTTGGCAATTTTGGTAATGCTTTCTATCAGCAGTTCAGCAATATTGTTTGCTTCATTTTGTTCATAGATGTTCCGGATGTTTTTTATGATTTCTTTCTTGCCTCATCAATAGTCATTGCCAAAGATAACCAGTAAACAATGAGTGGCGAGTAAGTATATTTTGTAATTTGTATTCACGATTGACGATTCACTATTGACGACTCACGAAAAATACATGTATCGCTGCCTTGAGTTGGCAAAACTCGGATCAGGAAACGTGGCGCCCAATCCAATGGTTGGTGCCGTGATGGTATATAATGATGGAATTATCGGCGAGGGATATCATCAGAAATATGGCGAAGCCCATGCTGAACCTAATTGCATCAAGCATGTCGTCGAAAATGGTCACGGCGATCTGATCTCACGATCCACTTTATATGTTTCCCTTGAGCCCTGTGTTCATTTTGGAAGACCCCGCCTTGTGCTGACCTGATCATCAGGAATAAAATTCCAAAAGTAGTGGTAGGTTGTCGTGATCCTTTTAAAGAAGTGGACGGGAAGGGCATCGAAAAATTGAAAACTGCAGGTATTGAAGTCGAGTTTGGCATTTTAGAAAAAGAATGTAAAGAGTTAAATAAACGATTCCTTGGTTTTCACACGCTGCACCGCCCATATATTATTTTAAAATGGGCCCAGACTTTAAATTGCAAAATGGCAGGACAGGGTAGTGATCGTCTTTTTTATCACCAATGAATTTACAAACAGGATCGTTCACAAATGGCGAAGTGAAGAGGCCTCCCATTCTTATAGGAACAAATACGGCCTTGATGGATGATCCCGGTTTAACAACGAGGCTGTGGACCGGCAATAGCCCGGTAAGACTTGTTGTTGATATGGATCTAAAGTTGCCCTCACATCTTAAAATATTCAATGGCCAGGTAAGAACGATTGTTTTCAATAAATTGAAACATGAAGAGAGCGATGATTTGTTATTTTACCAGGTAACGGAAGATGTAAACCTTGTTCATCAAATAATCAATGCCCTCTACCAACTAAAAATTCTAAGTGTCATAGTGGAAGGAGGAGCAAAATTATTGCAATCGTTCATTGATGAAGACTTGTGGGATGAAGCGAGAGTGATCACAAACGAAGAGTTAATTGTCAATAACGGGTTAGATGCACCTCAATTTATTTCAGCTTCAAAAATGGGCGAAGAAAAAATATTTACAGATAAAGTTGAGTTTTTCAAACCGAATTAGAGTTGGTGTATCAGCTGAACTAATTAACCACATAGTCACATAGAAACATAGATCACATAGTTAAGGTCACATAGCTCAGTTAGCCTTCTATGTGTTTCAGTGACTTATGTGCCTATGTGGTTCAACGGTTTCAAACTGCGGTACTACCTAGCGTTCATCCTCCTACATAAAAATCTGAGACGATTTCTAAGATGGACGATTTCCTGTTTCATTTCTTCAATATACTTTAATAAATGGTTGATGGCATCGATACCTTCCGGGTTAATATTTAAGTCCTGGTGCAGCCTCGTTATCTGTTCGCAGCTTTGGCAGATCATTAGATGTTATATACAAGGCCTCGTTGACAGCAACCGTTTCTATCAACCCGTTTTCTTCCAGTGAATGGATGAATGAAATTTCAACATGGTGACTTGCGCAAAAGTCGTCAAGCATGACCATATCTGTATTCTCCATAAAACTTAATTAAGATGATAGTTTTGATAACTGCTCAAATAATTCTTTTGCTTTTCAGTAAGATTTATGGGGATCTTTATTTTAAATGTAACGATCAGGTCGCCGAACTCGCCATCTTTTTGTAGACTGGAAATCCTTTTCCTTTAACCTGACCTTAGTTTCATTCTGGGTCTCTGGGCTTCACAATCAGTTTTATTTTTCCATCCAATGTATCAATGGTCATTTCTCCTCCCAACACGGCAGTGTAAAGGTCAAGATCAACTGTTTTATAAAGATCGTTGCCCTGGCGTTTGAATTCTGTGTTATTAATGATATGGAAAGTGATATAAAGATCCCCATGAGGGCCGCCATTAATGCCGGGAGCCCCAAAGCCTTTGATCTTGATCTTCTGCCTGTCTTCAACTCCCGCAGGGATAGTTATGCGGATATTCTTATCATTGACTTTTAAAACCTGCTGGTGAGTTTTATAAACATCTGTCAAATTCAGTTGCAACTCAGCCTGGTAGTCTTCCCCACGGAATTTTGTTTGATCGTTGCCTGAAACCCTCCTCCAGCATCACCGAACATAGATGTGAAAAAATCAGAGAAATCACCTTCATCAAAATGACCTGAAAATCCTTCTCCGCCAAAATGCTGTGACCGTTGCCGTGATTGCCTGGCCTGCTCAAATTGTTCTGCATGCTGCCAGTCCTTTCCATACTGGTCATATTTTTTTCTTTTCTCGGGATCACTCAGCACTTCATTGGCCTCGTTGATCTGCTGAAATTTTTGTGAGCTTCCTTGTCATTTGGATTGAGATCAGGATGATGTTTTCTTGCAAGCTTGCGATAGGCCTTTTTAATATCATCCTGCGTTGCATTTTTATCAAGACCCAGCACCTTGTAATAGTCAATATGACTCCATCACTCATTTTTAGAAATGATCGTTCGCATCAATAAAATTAAGAAAAAGACATAGAAAGAAAATAAGAACTACATTCTGCTTAGTGCCATTTGCTTCTTTCTTTTTTATCTCTTAGTTTTGTATCTTGTTCCGAATTCTCTTATGAAAATCTGCCGCCAATTTATTTTTACACTCTGCTGCTTATTGCTAACGCTGTTCATTTATTCTCAAAAAAATACGCTTTTGTTTCCGGTAAAGTGCTCGACGAAAACGAAAACCCGCTTTCAAAGGTCAGCATAGTGATCCTTGGCAGACAATCAGGAATTGTAACAAGCGATTCAGGGACTTTCCGGTTGAAGGTCATTGCTAACAGGGCATTTGCGATTCAATTCTCCTATACCGGTTATAAAGTTGAACAGAGGAATTTTTTGCTGAATGAAAATGAGCAAGAGTTCGTAACGGTAAAATGGAAAGGGGTGCAACCGTTCTCCCCGGCGTGACAGTAAGCAACCAGCGCGATAGGGAAAATGCCGGGCTCATACAGATCAATCCAAAATATACACTGAATCTTCCTGCACCGGTAACTGGAGTGGAAAGTGTTATTAAAATTTTTGTAGGAAGCAACAATGAACTTACCTCCCAGTACAATGTCCGTGGCGGCAGTTATGATGAGAACTTAATTTATGTAAACGATTTCGAAATATTTCGCCCTTATCTTGTTAGTAATGCCCAACAGGAGGGTTAAGTTTTATCAACCCTGAAATGGTTCGTAATATAAATTTTTATACGGGTGGCTTCCAGAGCAAAATACGGGGACAAGATGAGCATGTGTGCTCGACATTCAATATAAAAAACCTAAAGAGTTTCGGTGGTTCTGCTTATGTGGGGATCCTTGAACAGGGATTCCATGTTGAAGGTGTTACGTCAAAAAATAAATTGAGTTATCTCGGTTGGCCTTCGTAATCGCACCAATAAAAATTTATTAAGCAGCCAGGAAACGCAGGGCAACTATATCCCTTCATCTACAGACTTGCAGGCGCTCATTAACTATCAGTTTAATTCCAAATGGCAGGCAGAATTTTTAGGAAATGTTTCTAAAACAAAATTCTCCTTTCAGCCTGAATTCAGTCAGCTCACTTCATCGGTTTTCTCTCCTTATTTTCCGCCAACCTTGGGTTGGATATGTATTTTGATGGCAGGGAAAAAGATCAGTATTTCACTAACATGATCGGTATATCGGTTACCGACCAGGTAAACCGCCGGTTAAAACTTAAATGGCTGGCTTCGAGACTTGAAAATAATGAAGAAGAAAACACTGACATTACGGGAGCCTATCTTTTTGGCGAAAGGGATTTTGACAAAAGCAAACCCACTTACGGATTAATTGTGAATCCTCTTGGTGCCGGGCTGTTTCAGAATTATGCAAGAAACACATTGGATATCACTGACTGGAACATTTCGCACAGGGGATCTTATGATAAAGGCAAACATTTTTTTCAATGGGGTCTTGGTGTAGATCAAACACTCATCAACGATAAATTGAATGAATGGGAATACCAGGACTCTGCCGGTTATTCATTACCTCATACTCCGGATGTTTTACAATTAAATGGCGTCATTAAGTCAGCGGCTGATCTTACTATCAATAAAGTTTCCGGGTTTTTCCAGGATAATATTGTATTTGGAGATACTTCCAACTCTTTCACATTGCAGGTGGGTGTTCGTTACAATTATAATTCACTTAATCAAGAATCTCTTATCTCACCACGTATTGGTGCAAGCTGGAAACCCAACTGGCAGCACGATATTGTTTTCCGTGCCGCTGCCGGTGTTTATGACCAGACCACCTTTTTACCGCGAGCTTCGCCGATACGACGGTACATTAAATACAGATGTAAAAGCACAGCGAAGTATCCAGGGCACGGCAGGATTTGATTACAATTTCAGGGGCTTGGTGGTCGTCCTTTCCGGTGGACAGCCGAGGCATACTATAAGTCTATGACAGATGTGAATCCATATGATGTTGAAAACGTTCGTATCCGCTATTATGGAAATAATGATGCAAAAGCTTATGCTGCTGGTTTTGAAACAAGATTATTCGGCGAGTTGGTGAAAGATGCCGAAAGCTGGATCAGCCTCGGCATTATGCGTACAAAGGAAAATATAAAAAATGATTACTACACCGAGTATACCCTTGATTCCCTCAATCAACCTAGTTGACAGCGCCAAAGTGCCTGGTGGCTGGTTTCGCCGGCCTACTGACAGGCTCATCACATTTGGAATGTTTTTCCAGGACTATCTTTCTACCAATAAAAATTTCAAGGTTTATCTCAACATGATCTATGGAAGTAATCTTCCCTACAATATTCCCGGCAGTGTGAAGTACCGCAATGCACTCATCATCGATCCATACATTCGGCGTTGATATTGGTTTCAGTGTCTTGCTGCTTGATGCTGACCGCAGCGAACGGAGAAGTCATAGTCCTTTCCGAAATTTTGAAAACATCTGGGCCAGCCTTGAAGTGTTTAATTTAATTGACCGGGCGAATACCATTTCTTATATGCTGATCAAGGACTTTGCAAACAATGTTTTTGCTGTTCCCAATCGCTCTGACCCCCGCTTAGTGAATTTTAAGATCGTGGCGAGGTGGTAGCTCCCGCAAACATTTGCCGCGCAAATCGTTCAGTTCATCCTCCTGATTTGCTCATTCCATTCATTTCACCAAACTTTTTAGCTTCTATAACAGTGAAATTTGTTACCTGTAAGGCCTTTTTACGTCAAACTAATTGAGAACAAAAAATTAGAGTATGATAAAATTTAACAGAAAAAAATTATTTTATGAACCGCGTTTTAAATATCACCGCTACTTTGGACCAGCCGCTGAACTACTGGAAAACCTGGTGGAAAAACTGGCCAGCCGCCGTTATGACATTGGATATTCCAGGGAGATAGTCCCACAGGACTGGCAGGCAATTGAAACTTCTTCTACTGAAACTTACGTAAGTGGAACACTTTCATTTTCCGGATTAGTTAATAACGACGATGCCCTTATCAATATGCCATTTATTACTTCAATGTTATTTACTTGTATCAAAGGAAAAGAAGACGATTACAGGCTTTTGTGGGGCAGTTCCCTGTCATAGAAATTACTTCATCGTTGTTCAGGATCGCGATAGCATGCAACGACGTACCCCGCAGAGAACTTAATGCTCCAAAAGTCTTCCACACAGATTAACTCACATCACACAAATCAATTTGTACTTAACCTTTACCCATGACAGCCGCTGCAATATTTCCGGCACTCGGAATAGTTGCAGTATTGGTAGCGGCAGTAGCTGTGGCTAAAGATTGATCAATACTTTCTTTCAGTTATGCTGGTGTCGTTCGGGATCGTTTGCTTTGTGTACAAATTTTTGCAATAATCCCGGCAATGCAGCGGTTACAGCACCAGCAATAGTCGGAGATAATCCAAACTTTCCCAATAAACCACCTACCAATCCACCTTCGATCGCATGAACCACGGGACTTCCGGAAGTAAGGCTGTCCTGCAGCATTGACAACAATCCTACCGGCGCCGCCCTGCGCACTCGCCTGGTTTTTTAATGCATTTGTCATCTGGGTGGCAACTTCATGATGAACAGCATCCTGCTGATCGGCAGGAATAGCAGACGACACTTCCTGGTTGTTGCCCAGATGGTCTTTTACCATTTTTAAAATTTCATCAAACATGATCTTGTGTTTTAGATTTATCAATCAATTTTAAACAAACCAACTTTTTGTAATTGTCCTGTCGGACCTGGGTGTAGTTGTCAGTAATCGTTCCTTGCGTGGTGGGCAGAAGTACAATTTAAAACTATTTTATCGATCCGGACAAATTGAATTGGCTCTAAAATTGTAAAATGATGTGGGGCCTTAGCTCGGCCATTTTGTTTTTCGCACACGCAAACATTCGAACAATTGGAGGATTGATGACATGGGAAGTGCCCTACATAAAGATAAGTTCTATCATTTAAACCAATTAAAAAATTATTGATATGGCAATTGTAAAAGTAATAGAAGTGATCGCTTCTTCCGAAAAAGGGATTGACGATGCTATCCGTACCGCTGTAACTGAAGTAGCAAAAACAGTAAGGAATATTGATTCAGTTTATGTGAAGGACATTAAAGCACATGTAAAAGGCGATAAGGTCACCAGCTTTGGAGTTATCTGTGAGATATCCTTCAGGGTTGATTAATGTTAACACCCTTTTTACCATTAATGTACACATTATAAATTAAGAAAGTATGAAAAAGCATTTAGGCCTTATGGTGATCGCGTTGAGTTTAATTATTCCGGGGATTTTAGTTTCATCATGCAAAGAAAAAGATAGCAAAATACAGGCTGCGGTTGAGGCATCATTAAAGAATAGCGGCATGCCGGAAATATCTGCTTCTGTAAAGGATGGTGTCGCTACCCTGACCGGTGAATGTAAGAATGATGCGGACAAGGCAGCGGTTGAGTCAATGATCGCAAAAGTAAATGGAGTGAAACAGGTAGTAAACAACTGCACAGTGGCAGCTCCGCCACCTGCGCCTGCTCCTGTAATAGCTGCAGATGATCCTCTTCCAAAGGAGTAACGGATGCGATCAAAGATTACCCTGGCGTAAAAGCCGATGTTAAAGGATGGCGTTGTGCACATTAACCGGCGATATCAAACGAGCTGAGCTGCAAAAATTGATGGCGACCCTTCATACACTCAAGCCCAAGAAAATCGACAATAAACTTACTATTAAATAAAAGCGGAGAATAAGTCTATGGCACTTCAAGATAAAATATAAAGAGCTGCTGGATACTGCGAGATCAGTTGGCGTGACCGGCCTGCAGGCGAGAGAACAGGATAATGTTCTTTACATTGACGGGCAGGCGCCCAGCGGAGCCGCAAAGGATCAGTTGTGGAACGTCTATGGTAAACTTGACCCCTGACTTCCGAAGTGGGGATGTAGTGATGAACGTAAATGTTTCACAATGGTACCGGGAAGCAAAGCGCTTGTCACAACTCAACAATCAAACCTGAATATCAGAAAGGGCCCTGGAACCGATCAGCCAATTGTGGGCAAGGCTGCTCATCACTGCAAGTTATTACGCTGGTAAGCAAAACCAATGATCAGTGGTGGTTGGTAAGAACTGATGCAGGGAGGAGGGATATGCTTCTGCGCAATACTTATCGCCGCAAAACTAAGAGTCTAGTACTTTCTGAGAGCTCCTTCTTGTCCATAAAGATTTTTGGATGAGTCGCAAGAAAGGGAAGTAAAAGGGAAACTAAAAGTCCCGTTATTACTACTATACCAAACAAAAGATCCCCGATCCCTTTTTCAAGTGGACGTAAACCAAAAATCAGCGCGATCGCCATCATTACCAGGGATAGGATAGTAAAATATAACCTGCCTTTTCTAATATTTTCAACCATCTCAAAAGAAAATGAAGCCGGCGATCACGAATAGAAGAGGAAAAAGCGATAAAAATAAGAAGAGGTTCGACAACTTTATAGGCAGTGAAATCTGTAGCTTTTCTGTAAACCACAGTATAGGCTACGTTCAATATTCCGGCAAGAATACCGCACACTATTCCTGCTAATAATGACCTGGAGAAACTTGTATTTTTTGCAGCGGATAAATGCATTGCCAAGGCATTGTTTATTTCAACTGAGACCGCATAAAATTCCACAAAAACTTATGCCCTGCAGATTTTTTTGCAAAAAGATGCTGGAAGACCATATCACCAAGGATCTTTTGCAGGAAAAATACGGTAGAAATTATCTGACATCAATGTTATTGTTCCCTGAATGACTGCGAGAGATTTTACTTGCCTTAAGAGAATATTCAACCAGGTAAACAGAGACGCCCTGGTCGAAGTTTTTTGTGTTTTATAGGTGCCGTCCCATCCTTGTAAAGTTCATGTCATTTGCTCATAATATAATGTTGTCCCCAGCGGTCATATACACGAAGTGCAAAATTCTGCAGCCCGATATTCGGGGCATTGAGGTTTTGTTTTGAACAGATCATTCAAGCCATCATTATTGGGCGTGAAAGATGCCGAGGGGATGAAGCAGCCTGCATTCATCGCGGCTTTGCAGATGGTGATATTTATTGAATCCTTTTTTGTGCAGCCATTCACATCAGTGACCTGGACCTTCCAGTATGAACCGGATTTGTTTACACGAAGGGACGCATTGGTGCTTCCGTCCTCCCACAGATATCTGTGCAGCGGTTGGCAGGCCTGCATCAAGAGTTCACGTAGTGGTATCACGAGAAGAAAAATCCTGACCCAGGGTAAATTTATTTAGTTCAGAAAAAAATTACTGAGAAGGGCAGGCTGTTCAGACAAAGATTTGAATAGTTAATAGCCTCACATCATAATTTCCCTGGGCGCCATTCCTCACCCGGCACACTATAAATTTCAGAGGTAGCGCCGGGTATTGCCACACCGTCTTTATACCATTGATAGGTTGCGCCTGAATATAACAAGGCGCGCTTCTAACCTGCAAAATCCCCCAGGCATAGCATTGCCGCGAAACAGCTGTGATGAAGTTGACGACGAGTAATCTTTTTTTTTTGGTTGCCGGGACGAATTTGTCCGCCAGGCACATTGAACCACTGTTATAACTGGTGTAGGGAGTTGCAACAAAATTATGGTTGGTGCAATCGGGCCCACTGCCAATAGAGAAGAAATATTGGTTTGCGGTGTAAATTCTATAGCACCATGATTATCCATTCATTTTCTCACCCCTGTAAGCTTATGCACGGCCCAATTGCACCCATCCAGAATTATTTGCGAATGCGGCCCTGCTTTACCCTCGAATTGTCGACGGGATAAACTAGGAACAGTCCCGTCTTCAACAGCGACAGCAAGCCACATATGGACTGCTGTCGATTGTTGAAAGCAGTAGTCGGCATATTGTCGTCCAAAACCGAAATAAAAACTGAACACATAAGTTTCACCTTGCCTTTAATGGTTGAGAGAGACAGGTAGTAACATAAGACTTTAGCAACTTTACTTTCCGCCAACAAATGGAAATTTGCTACATACGTTTTCGTCAATGCTGATGAAACCAACGCCATCTGGCAATGGCAGTGGTGCCCGCGGATAAGAATGGCATTCGGTATTCGTTGAGCCTCCAAAATGCTTGTCCGGTTATTTAACGTGCAATTGCAGTTAAAGTAATGTATTTCGTGGTGCTGGCTTGCGAAAGAATGCCAGCTACTTACGGTAATTCCTCCGAATCCTACAAGTCCGTCAATATGGCCTCCTTCCAACGTAGCTTGCGCGTCGTCGCTATAACAGCCTGAGTATTCTTCAGAGGAATGATTACGTTAGCAAATGAGGACTGGGAAAGGGAATCTCTGCATGAGGCCGGCGCCAGCTGCGGTAATGCAGCGGAAACCTGAAAAATAAAAAGCAAAAGCCAAGCTACTGGTCTCCATAATGAGCACCAGTCTCTTCTTTAAATATACTTAAAACTGCAGAGGACAGACATCCTTGTGCAGGGATCAAAAGAAAAGGGCTGGATAGAAATCCCGCCCGCCAACTGATTCTCCTATGAAAAACCGCGACACATAAAGCAAATGGTGTGCTAATTTTTTTAGCCAGGCCTGTAAGACCTCGTAATTTTATGTAACCGCCGGAAAATAAATCAAATAAAATTTTTAAAAATGAAAATCGCTACCTATAATGTCAATGGCGTGAATGGTCGCCTGGCTGTATTGTTGCGCTGGCTTGATGAAGCAGCGCCGGATGTTGTTTGTCTGCAGGAATTAAAGGCACCTGAGGAAAAATTTCCGAAGTCAGCTATAAACGACGCAGGTTATCATGCCATCTGGCACGGACAAAAGTTGGAATGGTGTTGCCATTCTCGCACGTGACAGACAGATCAAAGAAGTATGCCGTGCATTGCCCGGTGATCCAGAGGACCTTCACAGTCGCTATATCGAGGCCGTCGTTGATGACATCGTTATTGGATGTCTTTATTTACCTAACGGTAATCCAGCCCCGGGTCCTAAATTCGATTACAAGCTTGCATGGTTTGAAAGATTGAGGAAACATGCTGCTCAACTTTTAAATCAAATATGCCCGTGGTGCTGACCGGCGATTACAATGTAATGCCCACCGAGCTTGATGTGCTATAAACCCGAGCGATGGGTGGACGATGCTTGTTCAGACCCGAGACGCGTGCAGCTTTTAAAAACTGGTAGCACAGGGATGGACGGATGCCTTACGAAAACTTTATCCAACCGAAACGATCTACACATTTTGGGATTATTTCCGTAATGCTTATGGCCGTGACTGCAGGACTGCGTATTGATCATTTCCTGCTGAGCCCGCATGTTGACAACCGACTAGTTGCCGCAGGTGTTGATCGTCATGTTCGTGGATGGGAAAAGTCAAGTGACCACGCACCGTTTGATCGAACTGTCAGATTGATTTCAGAGCAATACGTAACTGAACGAAGTACAA
>ERZ1370068.10229-contig-8946_pt1 | contig 31728 bp, 54 predicted proteins | sample MGYA00561227_ERZ1370068 | MGnify/ENA primary metagenome ERZ1370068 (study PRJEB38410, sample SAMEA6850437) | metagenome | study: Metagenomic assessment of the ecological functions of the soil: analysis of the soil microbiota associated with the...
CAGGGCTACTCGTCCGCGAAGTGGGAAGGCGACGCGCTCGTCGTGAACTCGATCGGATTTCGCGACGACATCTGGATCGACTGGAATGGAAGCGTGATCACGTCGGCGGCCAAAGTGCAGGAGCGCAATCCGCCGGCCCGACTACGGTCACCTCGAGATCGAGTGTGACGGTCGACGATCCCAAGGCCTACACGAAGCCGTGGACGGTGACGCTGCACCAGCGGCTCGCCGTCAATACCGAGCTCGTGGACGAGATCTGCCTGGAGAACGAGAAAGTCGTCTCAGCGAATGAAATGATGGCGCCGCACGCAGCGACTAGCGGCGATACGAGGTGTCTCATGAAACGAAATGCCCTGCTGTCAGTCTTGTGTGTCCTGACAAACGCCGTTGCATACGCGCAGATTCCGCTGCCTCCTGGGGCAAGCGCGCAGTCGCCACAGGATCCCGGCTACCAGGCGTTGATCGCCAGTTGCGAGACGCCACCGCCGCCTCCTCCCGCGCGCGGAGGAGGGCCTGAGGCGCGCCGGCAGGTGCCGTTGCGGCGGCAGTCACGTTTCCGCCACTACCAGCCGACTACACGGTAAGCGGGATCCCCGGTGTCATTGCCGCGGGACAGAAATGGACCAAGCTGTGGGAGGCCAGCGGTGAACAACGCCGACGGCATCCTTATGCCGATAAGAGCGGCGACCTCCTGATTGCGCAGAACCGACAACAGCGCCGTCGTGAAGCTCGATAAGAGCGGCAACGTGCCACGCCGGTCTACAAGGACACGCACACCGGCGGCGCCTTGTCGATGAACAAGAAGGGGATGTGTTCATGGTCGAGCGGGGCCTGCGTGCGAACGTCTCGCAGATTGCCCCGAAGCGGCGGATCCTGCCGACAAGATGCCGAACGGCGATCCTCGACTGCCTGGGCGGCGTGATCAACGACCTGACGGCCGACAGCAAGGGCGGCGGTAACTTCACCATGGGCGGGCTGTTCCACGCCGACGAGAAAGGGAACCGTCACGCGTTACGGCGAGAACCTGAGAACGAATGGTGTCGTCCTCAGTCCGGATGAGAAGACGCGACGTGACGAATGGCAATTCGGTCGCGGCATTCGACGTGCAGCCCGACGGTTCGCTGAAGAACCAGCGCCAGTTCGTGGTACTGCCGAGCGGAAACGGCGACGGCATGACGGTCGACTCGCAGGGCCGCCTCTACGTCACCGCCAGTCCCGCGGTGCACGTGGCCGCGCCTGACGGCAAACTGCTGGGCAGCATCCCTGCGCCATACGGGCTGATCACGACTGCGTTCGCCGGGCAGGACAAGAAGACGCCTGTATGCCGTGGTCAGCCTGACCGACCCGGCGAGGCTGCAGCACGCTTACGTTTACTCGATTCCGATGGTTGCTCAGGGGCATAAGGATCGAGCGAAATAGGAGAGCAACGGAGCCTAACTGATGTTGCTGCGAAGCCGCCGCCGCCGCTCTTTCGCGCTTCTGGCCGGCATCCTTTTTTGGATGCCGGCAGAAGTCGCCCACGCGCAACAGGCGCCTGTGGCCGCCATATTCAGCGACGACCAGAAACGAGATGCATCGCTCGCATCGAGTTTCCAGCGGTGGTCGACCTGCCGGCGACGACCGTTGCCGCCGCGTTTCCAGCGCATGTCTACCCCAGCGCCGGTGACGTCGAGCGGGCATTCCGACGGGGCCGGATTTCGGCCTGATGCGGCCATCGTCCCGACAATACCGACCTGCTGACGACGGCGCAGTCACCGGCGACGCAGCGGGTGCTGATCGATCCGAGTCAGAAAGCAGCCTGAAGTCATGCGCGATCTGATGATCAGATCGCGACAGTCCGGAAACAGCCGGCGTCAACAGGCGGGAACAGGGTCTGCTGCGGATCGGCGTCGACACGTTCATGGCGCACTTGCCACGTCGGCGCGAACGACAATCGAAAGAGTGGCGCCTTCCTAAAGCCGCCTGCTTCGTGGCAACCGACGATCTTTGCCAATGGCGGCGCGGTAGACCGCCGCGAGCTGTTCGTGCAGGACCCAGACGTTCGCAAGGGGATTGCCGAGGTTGCCTCACCGCATTGGATGCTGCAGGCCGCGCAATCGCTGGTTCTACCCCTCGTGGGGGCGGGCAGCTCCAGGGAACAGGCCAGCTTGACGATGCTCTTTACGAAGGCCAGCGGGTCGCTCCAAGGGAATGTCGTCTCATCAATGCGACGGCCGGAATCGCGCTGGCTGGGATCCACGACTTCGCCGAGACTCGCCGCAGCCCTGAGGGAGATAGGCCTGGTGCAGTGGGATCGGGAAATCCGTCGGCATGTTCAAGGTGCCCAAAGGCAGTCGCGCCGCAAAAAGCGCCCAAGAGCGCATACCGGGAGTGGCGCCGAACAGCGGATCCAGCGAGGCCTTCCGGAAGGGGCTGGCTGGCGAAGAGACCATGGCAAGCGATGTCAATGGCAGCTGCCGTGCCATCTTCAACGGCCAGTAGGGCCGCGTTCAAACGTCAAGCATCATCCGACCAGAACTCGGACGCGCCGCGCTCGCCGCGTGCGCGCCGCTCAGCTTCGCGGTTGCGCAGCTCGACGCGGCGGATCTTGCCCGAGATCGTCTTCGGCAGGATCGGCGAATTCAAGCCGGCGGACGCGCTTGTGACAGGGCGAGATTGGCTCGGCAGAACTCGAGAATGCTGCGGGCCGTGTCGGCATTCTCCTCGACTCCCGGCCTCAACGACGATGAACGCCTTCGGCACGGCACAGCCGCACCGGATCGGGGCTCGGCGACGACCGCCGCCTCGGCCACAGCCGTCGGTGCTCGAGCAGCGCGCTTTCGATCTCGAACGGGCTGATTCGATAGTCGCTGCTCTTGAAGACATCGTCGCCACGGCCGACGAAGTGCACGTATCCGTCGGCATCGCGCCGCGCTTCGTCGCCTGTGCGGTAGAAGCCCGAAGCCATCGCGAGGCCGGTGCGCGCGGCGTCGTCGATGTATCCCTGCATCAGCCCGAGCGGCCGCGGCGTCAAGCGAAGCGCCAACTCGCCTTCGTCGCACTCGCGGCCGTTGGCGTCGAGCAGCACGACGTCGTAGCCGGGAAGCGGCTTGCCCATCGAGCCAGGCTTCACCTCCAGGCCGGGCGCGTTGCCCACCAACGCGGTCGTCTCGGTCTGGCCGTAGCCGTCGCGAATCGTGATGCCCCAGGCCGTGCTCGATCCGTCTCGATCACTTCGGGGTTCAGCGGTTCGCCGGCGCTCGCCAGCTCGCGCAGGTGCGGTGGACGATCGCCAAGCGGTTCGAGGGCGACCATGCGCCACACCGTCGGCGGCGCGCACAACGTGGTGACGTCCTCGTGGCGAAGGACCTCGATCGTGCGCCGTCGCCGAAAAGCGGGTGCTCGTGGACACGAGGACGGTGGCGCCGGCATTCCACGGCGCGAAGAAGCACGACCAGGCGTGCTTGGCCCAGCCCGGCGAGCTGATGTTTTGATGCACATCTCGCCTCGCCGCAGGCCCAGCCAGTACATGGTCGACAGGTGGCCGACGGGATAGCTCGCGTGCGTGTGCAGCGACCAACTTTCGGTTTCGCGGTCGTCCCGGAGGTGAAATACAGCAGCAGCGGCTCATCTGCGCGAGTGTCCGCATTCTCGATCTGCTCCGGTGGCGGCGCGCGCTTCGTCGAAGCGGTGCAAATCCCGGCGCGTCTCCCACTGCGAGCTTCACCTGCAGCCGTTCCGGATGCGTGAGCTTGGCGGCGCCCTGAGAATCCGTGATCATGTGACGCAGCGCCGCCGCGCTCGATGCGGTCGTCGACATCGGCGCTCGTGGAGCTGCGGCGTCGCCGGAATGACCACGGCTCCGAGGCGGATCGCGGCAATCATCGTCTCCCAGAGCGGCACGACGTTCGTGAGCATGAGGAGGACTCGATCGCCCCGGCTCTGACGCCGGCTTCACTCAAATAGCGAGCAACACGCCGCGAACGATCGAGCAGTTCGGCGAAAGTCACGGTTTCGCGGCCGTCGTCCGTCACCACACGCAGTGCGGGCCGCGCGGTTGCCCTCCGCAAGCTCATCGAACCAGTGAGTCGTCCAGTTGAACGTGTCGAGATCGGGCCAGCGAAACGACGCCGCCGCGCGGTTCGGGTCGCCGTGCGCGCTGCATCAACTGATCGCGTGCATGGCGGAAAGCTTCGTTGGGAGTCATACAGCGCTCGAGTCCCACATGCAGCTTAGTGTAGACGGGTTGTGAGAGCTGCGAAACGAGGCGGGATCCGCTTCAGCTCACGTGAGCGGCTCGCAGTGATGCTCCTGTTGCTAGAGTCATGCATCATGCCGACAGCCACGCAGCTCAACCTGTCGCTCGACAACGAAATCCGCACGCTTGCCCGGCTCAGTCGTCGAGTTGAAGAACCGTCCCGGGGCGCTGGCCAAGGCCGTCGAGAAACTGGCTCGAGCCCGCATCAACATCCGTTATGCCTATGCGACCGCATCGTCGCACGAGGAGGACGGCTGCGGTTGTTGCGGTTCCCGACGTCGAGCTCTCGCGCGCACTGCAGCTCTGGACAGGAAACCCAGGAAACCTGCCCTCCGTCTAACAGGTTGCTGATGCAACCTGAAGTCTGAAGGGAGAAGTTGGAAGGAAGAAGTGGGCGAATTGCGCTACGCACTGCGGCAGTTCTGGGTGGCGCGCGTCTTCACGGCCACTGCGGTCCTGACGCCTCGCCCTCGGCATCGGCGGGACCACGGCCATTTTCACGCTGATCCACGCGGTGATGCTGCGCTCGCTGCCGGTCGGCGATCCGTCGCGCCTTTACCGCATCGGTGACGGCGACGCCTGCTGCGTGCAGGGCGGTCCGCAGGATCGATGGGGATGTTCTCGTTTCCGCTGTTCGAGCGGCTGAAGGCCGAGATGCCCGAGTTCGAGGAGGTCACGGCCTTTCAGGCCGGCAGGCGCGCGCCTCAGCGTCAGGCGGCAGGACGTCGATACGGCGTCGCAGGCCGCTGCGCTCCGAGTTCGTCACCGGCAACTACTTCTCGACGCTCGGCGTCGGCCGCGTTCGGCGGCCGCGTCTTCACGCCGGCGGACGACACGCCGGCGGCGCCGCCGGCCGTCGTGCTCAGCCATCACGTCTGGCAAGGCACCTACGGCGGCGACCCGTCGGTCGTCGGCGCCACGCTCGTTCGTCGAAGGGCACCCATTCACGGTCGTCGGCGTCACGCCGCCGGGATTCTTCGGCGAGACGCTGCGCGGCGATCCGCCGCGATCTGTGGATTCCGCTGCAGCAGGAACCGCTGATCAACGGCGACACCTCGATCCTACAGTCAGCCGATCTCCGCGTGGCTGCGCGTGATCGGCCGGCTGCGTCCAGGCGCGACGACGGACGGCATGGGCGCGCGACTCACCGGCATCCTCCATCAGTGGATGCAGCACGACTCGGGCTATCCGTCGAACTGGATGCCCGCCATCGTCCAGGTCCTGCCCAAGCAGGTCATCACGGTGGTGCCGGCCGGCGCCGGCGTCGGCATCATGAAAGAGCAGTACGGACGCAGCCTCCAGATTCTCCTCGGCGTGTGCGGGCTGGTGCTCCTGATCGCCTGCGCCAACGTGGCGAACCTGCTGCTCGCCCGCGCCGTCGCCCGGCGCGGCCAGACCGCCGTGCGGCTGGCCGATGGGCGCATCGCGCCGGCAGATCGTGACGCAGGCGCTCGCTCGAGAGCGTCCTTCTCGCCGTCGCCGGCGCGGCTCGCGGGACTCGTCGTCGCCGTCGTGCGCCGCGCGCCTGCTGCTGGCGCTGGCCTTCGCCGGCGCGACCTTCCTGCCGATCGACGTTCGTCCTGCGCCGATGGTTCTGGCCTTCGCGTTCGGTCTCGCGCTCGTAACCGGCATCGTGTTCGGCGCCGCGCCGGCGTGGTTCGCGACGCGCACCGATCCGATCGACGCGCTCCGCGGCGCCGGCCGCAGCACTCGGCGATCACTCCTCGTTCGCACGCCGGGCGCTGCTCATCGTCCAGGCGACGCTTGTCGGTTGTGCTCGTCGCCGGATCGACCATGCTCGCGCGGCAGCCTCGGCAACCTCGAAGGCCAGGATTTCGGCTTCGAGATTGAAGGACGCGTCCTGGTGGGCTGAACCGGCCGCCGGCCACTTACACGGCCGGCGAAGCTCGCGGCGCTCTATCGCGATCGTCGAAGAGCGGCTCAATCGCCTGCCGGGCGTGCAGGCGACCGGGCTCGCGCTCTACAACCCGCTCACCGACAACTGGGGCGAAGGGCGTGCTGGTCGCCGGCCATCCGCCACCCGAAGCCGGGCGATCAGAGTGGCGCGTCGTGGGATCGCGTCAGCGCGCAACTATCTTCAGAGACCTCGGCGTGACGCTCGTCCGCGGCCGTCACTTCACCGCCGCCGACAACGAGACGAGCTGAGCACGGTAGCGGTGGTGAACGAAGCGTTCGTTCGCCGTTTCTTCAAGAGCGACGAGGATCCGATCGATCAGCACTTCGGCCTCGACCTGCCTGAGAACGTCGGCACGCTATCGCATCGTCGGCATCGTGCGCGATGCGAAGTTCGCCGGGTTCGGGCTCGACCGGCCGGCGCGGCCGATGTTCTACGTGCGCGCTCGCGCAGACGGTCGACTACACGAACCCGCTGATGAAGCGCCTCGAGACCCAGTCGCACTTCGTGCGCGGGCTGCTGCTGGTCACGAACACGCCAGCTGGGCGCGCTCGAGCCACAGGTGAAACGGGCGCTCGCCGACGCCGATCCGAACCTGACCGTCACGAGCGTCAGGACGATGCAGCAGCAGGTCGATCGGTCGTTCGATCAGCAGCGAGCCGTGGCGAGCCTGGCCGGGTTGTTCGGCGTCGTCGCGCTGATGCTCGCCGGCGATCGGACTCTATGGCGTCACTGCCTATACCGTGGCGCAGCGCACGAACGAGATCGGCATCCGGATGGCGCTCGGCGCCGATCGCGCAGAAGGTGGTCGCGATGGTGTTGAACGGCGCGTTCCGGCCGGGTCGCCGTTGGCCTTGCGCTCGGCCTGCCGCTCGCCGTCGGCGCCGGCAGCGCTCATGCTCGGCGCAACTCTACGGCGTGCAAGTTCTGGGATCCGTCAGCCCTCGCAGTTGCCGCAGGGTCGCTCGCTGCCTGCGCGTTCGTCGCGGCTCTTATCCCGGCCGCACGCGCAGCGTCCATCTCGCCGACGAACGCCCTCCGGGCCGAATAAGCTGGCGCCATCCCGTCGGTCACGCCTGCCGCACCGCCGCGTGCTCCTCAGCCCCTTCGCCATGAGCGTCGTGCTGTATCGCGTCTTCACGCATGTGGATGAATTGTGTCGGCGCGGCGAACGCACTGCCTGAGGACTCGACGATGGCGGCGACCCGCAACAAGAGGTGCTCGCGTACCTTCAGGAACGTCGTCATGTCTGAAGTCGTGATGTAAGCGAACAACTCGAGTTCGACCGCCTGCGGACCGAATTCGACCAGCCTCACGCGCGCGCTCTCTTTTTCGACGGTCGGATGCTCAGCGAGAATTCGATCGATGCCGCTCAAAATCGTTTTGGAGTTGCTCCGCCGTCGTGCCATAACGAAGCCGAAGAATGCTCTGCAGGAGAATTTTTCCGCGCGTCGTGAAATTTTCGATGCTCCCTTGCGACAGAAGTCCGGCCGGGATCGATACGAGCGTCTGCTGCAGCGTGCGGAGCCGGACCGAACGGAGCGTGATGTCTTCGATCCACCCTTCGCGATCCGCCACCCGGCAGTAGTCGCCGACGGCAAGGGCCCTGTCGGTAAGCAGGAAGATGGCACCGACCAGATTCTCGATACTCTTCTGTGCTCCCAGGGCAACTCGCCACGCCGGCGATGCCGACGCCGGCAAGAGCGGTGGTCGGATCTATGCCGGCAAGGGCCAACAGGCCGAACACTGCGATCATCACCACCAGAACTTTGACGACTCGTTCGCCCAGCAACATCAGCGACCGCGTGTTGGACCGTCCGCGCCGAAGGGCGAGCTGGCGCGCATGCGCGAACGTCACCGACACCAGCCGCCACGCGAGCAGCGCAGAAATAATGACGGCGACGACCAGAGCGACTCGAGTGCATGCGTAGCGGAACGTCAGGCTGAACCCCAGCCAAGGCATGAGGAGAAGGTGGTCCCGAGCGTCAATGCGATGATGAGGAGCCACCGCACCCCTTCCACCACGCCTCGAACACCGTGCGGCGCGTTGTGTCGCGGATGAGCCGTCTCGAAGACGCGACAACACAGAGTGCCGCGGTCCAGAACAACAGCAAAGGAAGGACGATCGAGGCGGCCCAGACTATCCATTGCGCGAGCGAGATGCCCCAGAACGAGCGTGCAACCAAACTCGACGGCATGAGGCGCTCGACCAATGTCTCTTGTTGCGAGCGGCTCAGTGCCGGGACTTGTGCCAGCGATTCCGAAGAGAACAGCCAAACCCGACCGGCGTTCGGATCGTTGATCCGTGCCAGCAGGATATCGACCGGCCGATCGCCCATTGCGAGCGTGAGCCGCTCGCGCATTGGCGGCGAGGCCATCGTCCAGCGCTCCTGCTGGCGACGCGCCTCAGCGTCGTCAACGGTTGCGTGAAGTTACCGGTCGAGGAGCTCATTCAGATCGCGAGCGACATTCTCGGTCTCCCGGGCGCTCCGTCCACTGAGCTGGAGGTAACGCGCGGCGACGACAAAGTCGCCGCGGCGCACCGCCAGGTTGAACCCGGTCACCGTCCCGAAAGGCGTATCCCGCCCAAGCGCGTCCGAAGTGGCTTGCGCGGGAGTGGCTTGCGACGGCTGAACGGTGGGCGTCTGGGCCGACACTCGGCCGCTGATCGCGAGCAGCGAGCAGAGAGCTGCGGTGAGGAATCGGCGAGTGCTTCGACGGTCAGACATTGCGTGCCCCTCTGTGCCGTATTCGGCTCCGGTGCCACTAACTCAGGGATGTTGGGCTCGTGGAGGGCGCACGTCAACCCTCCACAAACCGCTGGTAAATCTGATGTTGCAATCACAGTGGTCCTCGAATTGTTTCGAGATACCCTGTGCGGTGAACTGGACCGGATCGCTCGGGGATCTGCGGCTATCGAAAGAGATAATTCTCTCAGTCCTACTTAGATAGAGACCGCCGCGTTTCTTCGAAGTGGTGAGATCGCGACGGAATGGAGCTGAATTGTGAGATTCGCCAAATAGCGTCTTCATCATCGCCGGCGTGTGGGGCATCGCCGTGCTGACGCCCTTCTACTGGCTCGTCGACGTGACGGGGCGCCGCACACGCCGCCGATAGAGTATCCGCATTTTATCTACGGCTTCTTCGCGATCACCATGGCATGGCAATTCGCGTTTCTCGTCATCGGTTCCAATCCGATCCGGTTTCGCCCGCTCATGGTCCCGAGCATGTTCGAGAAGTTCAGTTACGTGGTGACGCTGGTGGTCTGCATAACCAGGCGCGGATCTCCGCTGCCGATTTTCAGGCGGGCCATACCCGATCTGATACTGGGCATCCTCTTCGTCGTCGCGTTCGTGAAGACTCTCGCGCGAGCTGACTCCAGCGCCTTATACTTCCGGACATGTCGAAGCCGGTTTCGTCCCGCCTGGCTTATCTCGTATCGTTTGCCACAGCCGCGCTCGTGTCAGGACTGAATTCGACCGCCCAGCAGCCGACAGCGCCGCAGACCCCATCGACCCCGCGTGCGTCGGCGCCGTACGACCTCACTGGCTACTGGGTGTCGGTCGTAACCGAGGACTGGCGATGGCGAATGGTGACGCCTCCCAAGGGGATTACATCAGCATCCCGCTCAGCGACGAGGGTCGGCGCGTCGCGTTTGCCTGGGATCCCCAGACCGACGGGTCGTGCAAGGCGTTCGGCGCGGCCGGATTGATGCGCATGCCCACGCGCCTCAACATCTCCTGGCAGGGAGACGATGTGCTGAAAGTGGAAAGCGACGCGGGGCAGCAGACGCGTCTGCTGCAGTTCGTGACCAAGACCGCGGAAGGCCCGAGGTCGTTGCAGGGGTTCTCCGTCGCCGTCTGGGAACCGCTCGGCGTTGCGCCAGTGGGGAGGCCGGCGGACCTCCGCCCCCGCTGCCGCCACGAGCCTTGAAGGTCGTAACAACGAACCTGCTCGAAGGGTGGCTCCGCCGCAATGGCGTGGCCTACAGCGAGCAGACGACGCTGACCGAGCACTGGGACCGCGTGGCGTTCCCGAACGGCGACGTCTGGCTCACGGTTTCGCAATACGTCAGCGATCCGAAGTACCTCACCGGGGAATACACGACGAGCATGCACTTCAAGCGTGAGCCGGACGGGTCCAGGTGGAAGCCGGCAGCCTGCCGTCCGATTTGAGAAGGGAAGGCCCCATGCAACGTGTCCAACTGCTCGCGCTGGCACGTCTTGCACTCCTGGTCGTGATCGGTGCGTCTCCACTCGTTGCTCAGGCGCCACCTGGCGCCGGCGAGCCGCAGATGGTGGAGCTCGCTGGCTCGTGGACGATGGTGAATGACGAGGAGCGGCTCGTTCGCATCGATCCAGGCCCCGAGCTCGGAAACTTCACAGGCTTTCCGCTGAACGCCGCTGGCAAACAGAAGGCGCTCGCGTGGAACGCGACGATCCAGGCCGTCCCGGAGCATCAGTCGCGGCCGCATTCGGGGACGTATTCGATGCGCGGGCCGAACCCGAGTCCTCACATCGGCGAGATCATCGACCCGGTCACACGCAAGCTCGTCGCGCACACGCTGACTGGCTTGTTCGAGAACGCGAACCGCACAATCTGGCTCGATGGCCGGCTCTCATCCATCGGATGCCGCAGAGCACCTGTGGACTGGTTTCTCGACCGGTGAGTGGGAAAACGGAATGCTGCACGTTACCACCACCCATTTCAAACCGATGTTCATGCAGCGAAACGGCGTTCCGGTCGAGTCCCTATGCCGTGATGCACGAGTACTTCATCCGGCACGGCGACCGCCTGATGCTCATCACGCAGATTGACGATCCGGTCTATCTGGAAGAGCCGATGATCCGGACGTCCACGTTCCGGCTGGAATCCGGCGGCGCGTGAAAACGCCATCACCCAGGTGGACGTTGCCGAAGAAGTTCCGTGGCTGCGTCAGGGGACGTGCCGCACTATCCGCTGGGCGCCAGGCATCCTGAATACGCGGACGAGAACAAGCTCCCGTTCGAGGCAACGCTCGGCGGGAAGGAGACGCTTTATCCCGAGTACGCCGAGAAGCTGAAGCAGTTGATGAAGAGGCGCCGAACGGCAGCGCCACCAACGGAGGAGCGAAATGACGCGAGCGGCATGCGCCGTGACGGTGCTCGTCGGTCTCGCGGCCGTGGCAGACGTGGCGCGCAGCGAGCACCGCAACAGCGAAGGATCTTGCCCGTCCGTACCGCCCGAGCCTACGAGAGCACCGGCGAGGTCGAAGTCCTGCCCGTGCAGGGCAGCGGTATCATGCTGGCGGGGGCCGGCAGCAACGTCACGGTGCAGGTCGGTGCCGAACGCCCTTTCGTCGTTGATACCAACGACGGTGGCGATGAGCGACAAGCTGCTCGCGGCGATCAAGACCATCTCACCCCTGCCGATCCGCCACATCGTCAACACAAGCGCCGATCCGGATCATGTCGGTGGCAACGAGCGGTTCGCCGCAGGCCGCCGGCGACAATTTGAACGCGTTCATCGAGCAGGGCGCGCGCGTGTACGCACAGGAGAACGCGCTACGCACGGATGACGAACTCGAAAGACGGATCGACGCCGCTGCCGTCGCGCTCTGTGGCCGACCGATCCGTTCGCCGCGCCGCTCAAGACGCTGTTCGTCGACCGGCGAGCCGCGTCGAGATCATCCATCAGCCGGCGGCGCACACCGACGGCGATTTGATGGTCTTCTTCCGCAAGTCCGATGTCATCAGCGCCGGCGACATCTTCTCGACCGATCGGCTATCCCGTGATTGACGTCAAGCACGGCGGCACGCTCGAATGGCGTCCTCGACGGCCTGAACCATCTGATCGATCTCGCGATCCCCGAATTCAACTCGATGGGCGGCACGCGCATCATTCCCGGGCATGGGCGAATCTCGAACGAGATCGACCTGGTCGAGTACCGGGATGCGATGACGATCATCGCGGATCGGATTACCCAGCTCGTGCTCGACGGTAAGACGGTCGAGCAGGTCAAAGCCGCCGGCGTGAGCCTCGACTACGACGGCGTGTATGGCGCCACGACCGGTCCATGGACGACCGACATGTTCCTGGAGGCTGCGTACCGCGAGATCAAGGCGAACACGCGCGGCCTGGAAGGCGCGCCTGTTGCGCAACGTGCCGGCCGACGAGATCCCGCTGATAGCTGGCAAGAGCGCGGCGCCAGCGGCTGCCGCAAATCCGCACCCGCTGCGAGGGCCGGCAAGAAGGGCAGCGGCGATCCGCTGGAAGGCAAATGGGTGCTCAACCTCTTCGCGTCCAGCTACGAGCCGTCGAGTCTGATGCCTTACCGGCGCGGAGATGGTCGTGACCGTCAATGGGGACGAAGCCGAGCATGCAGGTCTCGTCGTGGCGGCGACCGCAGGGCAACGGCTCACCTTTGTCGACGTACGACTACACGGCCAAGGCTCGATGGTAAGGAATACCCGATTCCAAACTGGGGGCAACGCCAGGGTCACGGTGAAGCGCGTCGATGGCGAACACGTTCGAGCGGACGCATGGCGGGCGATCAAGTCGGAAGCGAAACGGCGACGTGGACGCTGTCAGCGGATCGGAAGACGCTGACTGTTGTCGCGAAGGGGACCGACGCGAGCGGGGTCGCATACGTCAGTACCAGGTGTACGAGAAGCAGTAGGCCCGAGACGGAGGCGCTTTCCGGAGGCGATCGAGCCCAGTTATCGTCCGAATCGCTGCACTCGATGGGCTGACCCATTGTGCGCTGAGGGCGCCGACGATCCTTGGCCCGGTCCGCACGCGACGCACCATCGCCGCCGCGACGATCACCAACGCCATCACCGTCAACGTCCAGACGGCGCTCCAGAGCCCCATACACCACCGCCTTCAAAACAGAGAGTGCAATCGAATACGATTCTCTCTTATCGTCAATCCTTCTGGTTTCATCAGGCCGCGCGGCCCCTACGGAAAGAAAATATACGGGGTTCGGCAGCTCTGAACGTTCGCTCGGCAAAACCTCCCGTCAGATCAGCTCTGCTGGTCTCCCATCGTGAGGCAGAATCAGTATACCCGCGCTCGACGATCTTCTTTCTTTCTGGCGCTTTGAAGTCGGCCGCGCTCGGGAACTGGGCGCCGGGTGGGGCGAGGATGACCTCGTCCCATTCGAATCCCTGTTCGCGCAGGTTCCGTCTCGGTCGCATCGCGGAGATTCGAGGGCCGGCCAGTGATGAAGAAAACGGCGACGCCGAGAGACTTCGCTCGTCTTGTCGAGCTCGAGCGTCGGTTTCAGCGCCTTGGACTGCGCGGTCGCCTGCCAGGCACGCAGCCCGCAGGGACGCTTGTTCGAGGGCTGCATTCGCCGTTGACGATACGAACCCAGCCGTTGGCCTTGTATGCCGGCCAATTGAGAAGGGCCGTTTCGTCGATATCGAGCACGATCGCGGGTCGGGCGACAAGCTTGGCGCGCTCTTCGAGATAAGCCGACGCATCTTCCACGACGCGAGCGAAGTCGGCGTCATAGCGACCGGACGTGATGTAACGATCGACGGCCTGCTGGGCCTCGTAGATCTTGGGGATCGGTTCGACAGGCAGGCTGGCGCATGCCGACGAGACGACGGTCGAGGCCAACCACACGACGAATGCCGTGTGACGTAGTTCGTAAGGTTCGCATAAGCAACGGAGCTTGGACGCGTTTCGTATTGCTGCTACCTGACGCCATGGTGCGGCCACACGATTTCCGCGCGAGCGCGATCGATTTCGAGTTTCAGTCGCGCGTGAAACCGGTCTGCGTCCCCGAGCCCCTGTAGCTTCGAGGCTCAACTTTGGTGCGTTCTCTCAACACACAAACCTCCGAGCCATGGTCGTCGCGTGAATCTGGCTCCTCGTACTCCGACCGCGCGTAGCGTCCGGCTTCTGAGCCGGATCTGCACGATCCGCCTGAAGGCGGACCCTACGTGCAGTCCGAAAACGCTGCTAGGCGCTGACGCGAACCAGGCCTGGGAACCAGTCACGACAGGAGGATAGATGGCGCGTGTAGCATCGGCAGGCAGCGGTCATCCCCTATCGGATTCGCAAGGAGCGAATCGAAGTGGCTTTGGTGACGACTTCCAGAGGGAAAGGCTGGATCGTGCCCAAGGGTTCGGTCGACGATGGCGAACGGCCCCGCGATGCAGCCATCCGCGAAGCCGAAGAGGAAGCCGGCCTGCGAGGCGTGGTCGCGCGGAAACCGCTCGGCCGCTATCACCACGACAAAGGCAATGGCCGCCGCCGAGTGGTCGTCTACCTGATGCGGGTCACCAAGCGTACGCGAGCGCTGGCTTGAGGACAAATTCCGGCGTCGCCGCTGGATGCGAATCCCCGACGCCGCCGCCCGTCTGCGGGAGGAGCTGCAGCAGTTCGTCCAGCATCTCGAAGGCGCGATCGAACTGGATTCATGAACATGGCGACCGGCACCACCAACGGCGCTGCCGTCTCCGAGATCGGTGACGTCGTCCCGGGCGAGGTGTCAGCGGACGCGATCACCAGCAGCCTGCAGGCGCTTCTGCCAACGCGTCATCACGAGATTGCCCGGCACCGGTTCACCGTGCTGGACACGTTTGATGGGCGAATCCGACGGGCGGGCGCCTGTCTGACGCGAGACGGCGTCAACGGCACTTCCGCGATCGCCTGGCAAAGCCGCGGCGGCGGCAGCCATTTCGCCGATGCGGCTCAGCCAGCCCGTCAGCTTCGCATGGGAGCTCCCCGATGGTCCGCTCCAGCGGGCGGTGACATCGGTCATCGGCGTGCGGCGGCTCTTCGCCCAGAACGACGCCGAGGAGCACGGTTCGCTGCTCGATGTCCTCGACGATCGCGGAAAAGACGGTGGCGCGGCTCCGCGTCGCGTCGGGCCAGGCCCGGCTGCCGGATGCGCGCGGTGTCTGGCAAAGGCTGCCGACGATGGTCACGCTTGACAGGCCTGCGCGGCTACGAGGAGATATTCGAGCGGCTCGTGCCTGTCATCGAGAGCCGTCCCGGCATCGAGCCGTGCCCCGACGGCCCGCTTGGCGTGATGCTGCAGCAGGATTGGCGCACCGGTGCGAGGCGACCTCTCACAGCCTCGGCGTAGATCTGGCGCCATCGGTCCGTGCGGACATCGGCGCCCGGCAGGTTCATGCCGCGTTGCTCGACCTCTTCGTGGCCAACGAGCCAGGCGTCCGCGCGAATCTGGACACGGAATTTCTTCACGACTTTCGCGTGAGCGTCAGACGTACGCGCTCGCTGCTCGGCCAGATCCGCGATGTGTTTCCGCCCAACATTGTCGGTCACTTCTCGACCGAGTTCTCGTGGATTGGCCGCCTCACCGGCCCACCGCGCGACCTGGACGTGCTCATTCTCGCGCTGAGAGATCGCCGGGCAGAGCTTTCTCCCTCCGACGCCGGATGTGCTGATGTCGTTCCTGCGCGAGACGCAGCAGCAGCAACGAGACGAGCTCGTCCGTGCGTTGGACAGCGATCGCTATCAGCGCCTGCTTTCGGACTGGAAGGCGTTCCTTGAAGGGCCGATCGTCTTGGAATCAGAGGCTCGAAACGCGGCCGGACCACTCGCCTCGGTCGTCTCGCGGCGCGCTGGCGGCTGAGCCGGCGGATCGCCCGCGCGGCCGACGCCATCGACGAGCACACCACCGCGGAGCATCTTCACGCAGATCCGGATCGACGCCAAAAAACTCCGCTACCTGATCGACGTCACGCCGGCCTTCTACGACGCTTCGGACTTCTCCTGCATTCTCGGTGCACTGAAGAAGCTGCAGCGCGCACTCGGCGACTTCAACGACGCGCACGTCCAGGAAAGGCGATTGCTTCGAGTGTGGCCGCGCACTGTGTGCCGCCGGCAAGCCCGCGGAGCGTCCTGCTCGCCCTGCGGGCGGCTGGCCGAGCAAAGCCGTCAGCGCGGCGCGCGCCTTCGCGAACAGGTCATCGAGAAGCTGGCACAGTTCCGCGCGCGAGACACGCGGTCGGCCTGCCGGCGTGCGTTCAAGCGGCCGGCTGCCAAAGGAGCGAGTGCGATGAAGACCGTTGCCATCTACAACATGAAGGGCGGCGTCGGAAAGACAACGACTGCGGTCAACCTGTCCTACCTCGCCGCGGCGGCCGGCAAGCGTACTCTCCTCTGGGACCTCGACCCACAGGCGGCATCCAGCTTTGCGTTCCGCGTGCGACCGCACGTCTCTGGATTCGGCAAGAAGAGTCTGCGAGAATGGCCACGCTCTGGATGCCGCCATCAAAGAAACCGACTACACCAACCTGCACTTGCTGCCTGCCGATTTCGCCTATCGCAAGTTCGATCGGTTTCTGAGTTCCCTCGGCAAGCCGGAACGCCTCCTGACTGCACTTCTCGATACGCTTGGCCGCGACTTCGACGTGGTGCTCCTCGACTGCCCGGCAGGTTTCTCGCTGTTGACGGAGGGTATCTTCGCCGCCGCCGACGCGGTACTTCGTCCCCACCATCCCGACCGTGCTGCTTTCGCTGCGGACGGTCGCACGTGTGATCAAGTGGGCCGACGCCGCTCCGAGGCGCCGACAAGGCTCGCGCCATTTTCAGCATGGTCGACCGCCGCAAGGCATTGCATCGGCGAGCCTGCGAGTGGTCCGTGGCACACTCCGGAAATCTTCCTGTCCGCACAGATCCCTTACGCCAGCGTTGTGGAGCAGATGGCGGTCCGCCGCATGCCGCCTTGCGGCGTTCGCACCACGAGAGGCCGCGACTTCCGCGTTTGCGGAGGTGTGGGGCGAGCTCCAGACACGTCTTCACAAGAAGAGCGAAACGAGCCTGGACCACGCCGCTCGGCTGCAAGCGATCGAGTCGCTGATTCTCCAGCTCGAATCGATCGGATCGCCCCGCGTCCGGCCCATTGCGGCCGGCCACAGTCAAGCGAGGGAACAGCTCCATCACAGCCGCGCCGGCGGCCGAACAAAGCTCGTTCAACGGCAGCGACGTGTCCTTCGTGCATCGCTTTGACACCGAACAGCGAGACCTGGAACGATGCGGTTACGTTCTCGAGCTGCGCGAACGCAAGAGAGGCCTGCTCCTCGTGGCCGCTAAGTCGGGGAGTGACGATGAGGCCGGAGATGAGCGGTCGAGCGCAGGCCGCAGATTGACGGCTCGTGGGCGTTGCAGATCCTCTCGGGGGAAATGTCACCCCTACGGCGCTCGATCGCAGACTCGGCCGCCCGGGGCCTCGCGCCGTGGAGAACATCCGTTCGATCGTCGGCGGGCTGAGCGTCCGGCGCGAATGGACGCTCGGGTCGAGAGGCAGTGCGGCACCGACTGCCGAGTGACGCTCGATGACTACCACGCCGCGAGCCATTCCGATGTAATAAGAGCGCATTGAGCCGCCTCGACCGGGCACTGGGCCTCGCGCGTTCGCTGGCCATCTATCACGCCATCCCCCTCAGGCAGCGGCAGTCTCAAGACTCTGTACCGCCGTTTTGTCGCTGCGGGCGATCTCGTGTTCGACGTCGGGGCGCACGCGCGGCAACCGCGTCCGCGCGCGTTTGCGGCGCTCGGCTGATCGTGTAGTGGCGATCGAGCCGCAACCGGATTTCGCATGGCTGCTGCGCGCACTGTTCGGCCGCTCGGCGCATACATAAGCATTGTCGAGGCGGCTGTGGCGAACACGCCCGGACGCCGATCTCTGGCCGTAAGCGAACGGACCCCGACAGTGACGAGCCTTGCGACCGACTGGCGTGCTGCCCGGGCAAGAGATCCTGATTTCAGCGGCGTGCAGTGGAATCAGCGAATCGAGGTCGATACAGTGACGCTCGATGGACTGATCGAGCGGTTCGGCGTTCCAGCATTCATCAAGATAGACGTCGAGGAGCGAGCAGGCCGTCCTTTCAGGATTGGGACGGCCGGTGCCGGCTCTCTCGTTCGAATATCTGCCGCGAGCGCTCGAGGAAGCACAAGTGTGCCTGGCGCGCCTGGTGTCCCTGGGTCCATACGCGTGTTCAATTGGTCGATCGGCGAGTCCGGCCAGCTTGCTTCGGAACGCTGGCTCGATGCCCTCGACGTGCTGGAACGCCTTGCGCACTCCTGCTGCGCAGCGCCGCCCAGGCGACGTTTATGCCAGCTGTCGTGAGAGACGGCCGAGGGCGACCACGCCGCAACGTCCTCGTGACAGACAGTCAGCACCGAGCGGCCGGCTTCGACGTGCCCGAGCCGGCGCGACAGCCAAGAGGCAAACCTTGCCAGCCCGATCGGCGCGATCTCGAAGGCGCGGCCCGGAGCCCATCCTTCGATCAGCTCTGTTTGAAATTCCCGCTTGTCCGAAGGCAAGAGCCAGTTGGTGGCCTCGCGCCGTCGACATGATACCCAACTGCGGCAAACGCGCGTGAGACGCGTTCCACGGCCTCCGGTCCCGCAGCCGGCCCGAAACCCTTGTCGCTCGCCCGCTGATGTCTGTTCAAGAGCTCGCGAATTTCATCGTCTTCCGGGCTCTTCAGGAGAGCAGTGCGATCGCCCATCGCTAGAGTCAACGCGAAGAGAACTGACCGCCCCCACCTCGCGACAGCGCGCGGCGAGATGCTGCAGCCATCTCTCCGAGACGAGGTCGAGGAGGGCGGAAGCCGTCACCAAGATGACCGTCCGGCGAAGATTCCCGGATCTTCCAGCCTCGCCCAAATCCCTGGCAGCTGGTCTCGATGACGACAGTCCATTCCCTTCCCGCGGATCACCAGCCTCGACTCCCTCGAAGCGCCGACGTCGTATCGCGCGGATTGCGCCCCGGTGATCGACATCTGAGCCCGCGCCTTCGCGCGAGACGCAGGTCAGGATCGCGATCGACAATCAGCCAGCGCTGCGGGTACAGGGGCTCTGGCCGGCAAGATAGCGGACGCTGGAGGCCGTGCCCGTCCCAAGATCGAGGATGCTCACTGGATCGTGACGGCCGATCGCGGCGAGCGCCTCGTTCGTCAGGCGCTGCGATCGCGCGTCGGTGTCGGCCGAGCTCGCGCAAGGCCCAGCCAGTTCAACAGAGAATCAGCCATCTACCGCGCCGACTGTCTCTAATGTTTTTGCCATGTTGTCCACGGCGTCATTCCAAGTCGGTAGCCGCCCGCGGATCGCGCCGCGCGCCGCCGGCCAGACTCGCTCGCAGAGTGTTGTCGCTCAGGACCCGTTCGAAGCGCCGCAGTGAACGCCGGCAAGTCTCCGACCGGGACGAGCACGCCCGCCCGATCGCCGACGAGCTCCGGGATGGCGCCCCGTCATCGTGCTGATAACAGGCAGTCCGTGAGCGAGGGCCTCCGCAACCGCCATGCAATAGGTCTCCTGCCGAGTCGCGAGGACAAAGACGTCCGCCTTGTCATAGCAGTCCGCCAGCGCTGCGCCGTCCAGGCCACCGACAAGTGCCACACGGGACGCCAACTCCCTTCGCTCGCAGTTGTTCGCACAGCCTCTGCACAGTGGGCGGATCGCGGTCAGGCTGCCGGCGCAGGTCAACTGGCACTCGAGGTGTGAAACCGCGGCCAGGGCGTCGAACAGCAGATCGTGGCCCTTACCTCTGATTGAGTGTGGCCAGCGCAGAGTAGTTGCGGCGGCCCGGCACCAGAACCACGAGCCAACGGCGCACGATCGGGTGCCGTGGCTCGACGACGGCGATCTGGGTGGCGGGGACGCCGTCGCTCACCAGGAACGCTCTCGTCGTCTCTCCGGTGGCGATGACGATCGACGCTGCGGCGATCGCGCGCCGCTCGCTGGCCTTCAGCTGCATCGCCACATCGGGTTCGAGCCCGACGTCGGCGGACAGGGGAAGGTGAATGCAACCCGACGACCCGCAACCGCGAAGCCGCCCGCTCGACCTCGCCGGGCATCGCGCCGAAGGCCAGGCCGTCGATCACCACTGTCGTGCCGTCGGCAATGGTGTCGAGCACGCGGGGCGCCATGGTTCAGTGTTCCGAGCCTCGGATGCGGGAAGCTCCCGTCGAGCTCTCGGACGTCAACGAGCCAGCCTCGATCGCAGAAGCCCTGAACCATGCGTCTGTCGTACGCGTAGCCTCCGGTCTGCGTCTCGGAGCGGCCCGGGACGATGAACACGATCGATGGAGGATCGCCCCGCACGGGCTAATTCTCGGCTAGTGGACAGAACGATACAATCCAGCGCGTGGACGCTCCCCCGCGACCGCCTCCCGACTGGGGCCAAAGTCATCGCGCTGGCTGCACTCGTTGCAGTGTCGGGCGCATCTCGATTCTGGCAGTTCGGGAATGGCGCCCTGATCCGCTTGGTATCCGGTCAAGGCAAGCGGCCTGTTTTTCGCGATCATGTCGATCGCGCTCGCCCGCCTGCGGCAACACCATCCCTATGCAAGCTTCGGCGCAGCGAATCAGCTCACCACCGTCCGTGCCGCGTTCGGCGCGTTGCTCGCGGGCCTGATCGGCGAATCCGTATCCGGACATTCGGGTGGGGACAGCAGCCGCAGTGGGCCTCGTTGTGTTGACGCTGGACGGGCTGGATGGGTGGCTGGCGCGACGTGCGATGATGGCCAGCGCGTTCGGCGCCAGATTCGATGTGGAGGTCGACGCGCTGCCTCATCCAGACGCTGGCGATTCTCGCGTGGCAGGAAGGCAAGGCCGGTCCATGGATTGTGCTCTCGGGCTTGCTGCGCTACGGCTTTGTGGCTGCGAGCTGGTTGTTGCCTTGGATGCGGCGGCCGCTCACACCCACCTCACGGGCACGAATCATCTGCGTGGTGCAAACCGCCGCGCTCGTCGTCGTGCTCGCGCCAGGTCGTGACGCCACCACTGAGCTCGACAATCGCAGCCTTTGCGTTGGCTGCCCTGTGCTACTCGTTCCTGGTGGACACTATGCGGCTTTGGCGGCAGTCGTCTGATGAGGAGCCCGCGACAGCGCCGTCAGGCGGGTTAGCGGCCGATGCAATCCGTGCGGGCACCATCCCGCGAATCCACTCCTCTCGCCTTGCCCACACACGGCGGCAGCGGGTCGCAGGCAAGGACGTACCAGGATGACCGTCGTCAGGATGATGAGCGCAGCGGTCAGGAGAATGAGCGCTGACGCAGGACGATGTAGGCGAACCAGGGGATACGAGCGCGCGATGGATAACGTGAGAAATGCGATGCGCAATTGGGCGTCGCGTATCCGGCGCGGATTTCTGAGGCCCTTCGCGACCCGGCGATAGGCTGCGGCTTCCGAGGCGCTCGATCGACACCTGAAGATGGTCCGCGTCAGGACGAAGAAGACGCCCCCGCAAGAACGCCGCGGACGAAGACGCGTAGGGCCAGGTCGCTGCTCGCAAAATAGAGGGTCGCTACCCAGGTGAAGTGAGACGACGATGCTCAGGTTGGTGAGTTGAAAGGCGAGCCATACGTTCGTCCGGCCCGTCAACATCTGGAACTCGGCGGCACATCCACTCGGTGAAGTCAATACTGCTGAGTCCACGTACATCATCGTGCTGAATCGACGTTATTTTAGGCGTCCAGGTTCGCTCGAGATGTCTCTTGACGTGATCATTTTCTCAGGGTGCCGGTCACACCCTCGGGCGAGCAGTTGAACGGCTCGATCTTCAGCGTCGGACGGCGCGTATCCAGTCGTCCCGCGCGGAAACGGCTGCTTGAAGTATTCAGGGTCGGTCAGGATCGATCTCGACGACGAGACGCTGGCGCGCGCGGCGTCGAGATGCACGCGCTCGACCGACGGTGAGCGCCGCGGAGTGGAGCAGTCCCTTCGTTGGCTGGCCCGGCTGCTCGACGTTGCTGATTCAGGACGCCTGCGGAATAGTTCGCGGTTTCGATCACCAGCGTGTCGCCTTCGTAGTGACCGATCGAGTGGCCGAGCGAGCCGCGCGGGCCGTTCTTCGGATGGGTCTTTCATGTTCATGTGAACGACGCGACGGACGTCCATCCACTCGTGATGCAGCACGACGTCTTGGCCGTCTCGGACGATCTCGAGCGGCGTGCTCCGGTGCGCCCCAGACACGGCGGATCGCGACGGGATCGCAGCGGAACGTCGGATCGTCGCGGAACGGATCGTAGGCCGCCACCGCCTTCTCGCCGGCCGGCGTCAGCGAGTTGCATCATCGGCTGCGGACCGCTCGTGCTTCGGTTCGGTATCGGCGCGAGCAGCCAGGTGCCGAAGATGTCCTTGCGCTCCGCTTGTGGCGCCACGCGCGCCGTCGGCCGGCCTCTCGGACCGTTGACATTCAGCACGCGGCCGTCCGGGAGCTCGACGTTGTCGAAGAAGCACATGTAGGGGCTGTGCCGCGACAGGGAGCCGGTGACTCGAACCGTGGTCCCGGTCTTGAGCAGGTCTGGCGTGATCCCGTTGCGCGTCAGCTGCGTGACGCCGTGCGATTCGCAGACGTATTCCTTCGTCTGCCCGTTCTCGTCGACCGCGTGCGATGTGGAGGTAACTGTGCGGGTTCCTCGCCTCGAACTCGGTGACGGTCCCGAGATGCTCACCGGTTTGCTGGCATCGAAATGAGGCGCGAAGCTGTGATGAGCCAACGCCTCCGATACGCCGAACGACAGGCTGATCACCACCGCCAGTCGTGAAGCCGAGTTGAGACCGCGCATGACATCCTCCATGACGTCGCTCGCGTGAGTATAAGCCAGGCAAACAGGCCGCGAGTAGTTTTGTCCCTGAACTCCAGAGGAGGAAGGCGTGAGACTGTGCGAATGCTCTTGCAAGTTTTCGGGACTTCCGACATGGCTTTCGTCTCCTGGGGCGGGCCCCCGGAGTTCACGGCGACGGCGGCGCTGATTCTCGCCTTGCCGATCGCCGCCAGCACCGCCAGTCGTTCTCACTCGTGAACACGGTGTTGCTGCAGCCTCGCCCCGGCCGGATCGAAACGCTCGTCGAAGTGTTCCAGCCACGACCGGCAGCGACCGGATTCGTCAGAGACTTCTCACGCCGCTCTACGCCGACCTGCGCGACCGCGGTGCCAGTTTCGAGAGTGTGATGGCCCACACGATCGGTCTGGTCGGTATTCGTGAAGGGGAGACCACCAGACGTTCCTTCGCCGAAATCGTTTCCTCGAACTATTTTTCGACGCTGGGTGTGCAGCTCGCCGCTGGACGTTCGTTCACACTGGAGGAGGAGCGGCCGGGATCCAATGCGTTAGTCGCCATTGCCTCGTGGCTGCGGCATGGCAGCGGCGCGGATTCGCCCCGGGCTTCGTCGGCAGCGAAGTCCGGGTGAACTGGAGCACCTTTCACGATTGTCGGTATCGCGCCCAGAGGCTTGCGAACGACGACCTTGGTCTCGCCGGACTGGTGGTTCCCACTGGGGACGTGACCGCCTGATCAACGAGTGGTTTCGCGAAGGGCCGAGGGACTCGACGATCGGTGCGAACTATCCACGCTCTTGTCGCCGGCGCGCTCAAGCCGGGGCCTGACGAAGGCAGCTGCGGAAAAGGCCATCGATGGCCTGGCTTGCGACTTCCGCGGAGGAATTTCCCGCAACCGATCGCGAGCGCTCGTGCGTGCGCTGACAGGGCATGCCGCCGGTTGAATCTAGAGCTCAGAGTGCCGCCAACGAAAAGCCGGTGACGTATGCGGCCGGCTTGCTCGTATCGATGGCGGCCCTCGTGCTCGGAATTGCCTGCTCAGAATCTGGCGAATCTGATGCTGGCGCGTGGAGCGAGCACGACGCAGAGAAATCGGGATCCGCCAGGTCAGCTTGGCGGCAGCCGCGGCCGGATCATCTCGCAGCTGGTCGTGGAGGGGCTGAGCCTGTCGCTGGTCGGCGCCGTGGCCGGTCTGATCCTCTCGTGGTGGGCCAATCGAGCTCTGACCGCATGGATCGGTGGCGCTGCCACCTTCACTGGCGATCGACGGCGTCGAGTTCACGGTCGATGCGACCCGAGACATGGTGTTCGTCGCCGGAGGTCTCGCCGTCTTCTGCACGCTGTGCTTCGCGCTCGGTCCAGCGTGGCGGTTGTCGCGCCCCTCCCTGACATCGGACCTGAAGGACGAGCCCGGGTCGTCCGTGCGGCGCTTCGGAAGTGGAACCGTCTCTCGTCGGAATCCAGCTCACCATCTCGCTGGCGCTGCTCGCGGTTGGCGGTCTCTTTGTCCGCAGCGCCCTCGGAAGCGGATCAAAGCGAGTCCTGGGTTTGCGCTCGAGCGTCAGCTCGTGTTTTCGCTGGATCCCAGCTTTGGCGCCTACGACGAAGCGAGAACGCGCGATCTCTATCGCAACGTGCTTCAGCGCGTGCGTTCGATTTCCGGCGTCGAGCACGCCAGCCTGGCCTCCAAAGTCGTGTTCGGCGAATTCGTGGAAGGCGGCTTCGTCTCGTCCCCAATCGGACGGCGCCGGACGTAGCGGCCGGCTTCACGATCATCACGTCGGGATTCTTCGAGGACTCTGGGGCTTCCCGTTCTTCAAGGACGAAGGTTCACGTCCGACGAGGATGAGCGAGCAGTCGGCGTCCCATCCGCCGTAATCAGCGAGCCATTGGCGCGGCGGATCTTTCCCGGTGGTGATTCGCTCGGCCGTGAAGTCGCGCTCCGCCGTGGGAGCGTGGAAACCGGGGGCCGCGGAAACGTCAGAAACCACCGAGACTTTCACGGTGGTGGGCGTCGTTCGGGAACGACGCAGGACATCCCTGGACCGTGAGCCCCAATCGCAGATCTACGTGCCTTATGGAGCGCGGTTCAGAGCCGCGATGGTTCTGCATGTCGGAATCGGCGCGGAGGTCGGCGAGGCGGCGATGCTGACCACCGATGCAACGCGAGCTTCGTGGTCTCGACGAGACGCTGCCCATTCTGACGGCCCGCACGATGACCGCGCAGCGCGAGGCCAGCGTGCCGCAGTGGAGCGGTTCGAACGGCGGCCGTGATCTTCGGGATGTTCGGGGCGCTCGCCTTGATCATCGCTGCCATTGGTGTGTATGGCCTCGAGGTCTACGAAGTCGCTCGCCGGACGCAGAGCTCGGGATTCGCATGGCGCTTGGCGCCACGCCAGGGCGACATCAGACCGGCTGGTCCTGCGCCGGGGAATCAGGACGGCAGCGGTCGGCCTTTTGCTCAGACTCCTGCTCGCGGCTGGCATCGGCCGGGTCGTCAGCAGCGTGCTGTACCGCGGTGAGCCCGCTTGATCCGGCCGCCCTCATCGCCGCGTCCGTCGTTCTGCCGCGGCGACGCTGCTGGCCTGTTACATTCCGGCACGCCGGGCGACGCGAATCACGCCACGCTGGAAGCATTGAGAACGGAATGACGCCCGATCTCTCTGGAGCGAGGCGTCCGGTTGCCATCCTCCCAAACACTGATTGGCTTGACGTTACGGCTGACGCGTTCGAGAATGATTCGGCAATCCGTTTGGAATGCTGAGTAGAAGGAACGAATCGATGACCTCCAGCCAAGACGGCCCCAACGCCTCAGATATCGAGGCAGTCCGGCGAGTTGACCAGCACCGGTGATCTGCTCGATCGTTTCAAAAGCGGCGACGAGGGCAGTCGGCACCTGCTGGTCGAGCGCTCACTTCCTTCCACTCAGGCGCTGGGCCCGCGGATGGCTGCCCGGCTGGGCGCACTGCACTGGCCGATGCGCGGGGACCTCGTTTCAGACCGCACGCGGTGATCAGGGGCGCTCCCGCATCTCAACCGCACTTCGAGGCCCGCCAGAGAAAGGTTCAACGCGGCATTTACGATTGAGGTGAGCATCCCAACGGTTTGCCAGGACGAGTTCGGCATCGGCCCACCGCAGAGCATTTCAATATCGCGACGGGGAGATGCTGTGCGGGGTTCCAGTATTGGTTATCTGCTGGGGGCAAGTTCCATAGAACCGGCAGCTAGGGAGACGAACCGGACGTTCGTGGGAGCAGATGGAGGAATTGCGAGAGCGCCGGGATGATTCCGCGTTGCACGACCTCGAAGTCGTTCGCGGTGAGCGCCGAGAAGGCGGATTGAGCACGCCGTTGTCCCAGCGGGCGTCGTAGGTTCCGCTGACGTAAGGTCGGTTCCGTTGTCGGCGACAATCAGGCCGTAAGCTCTTCATCGCCCTGAAGATCTTCTTCTGAACCTCAGGCCTGAATCCGAGATGTCGCCGGGCTGGCTTTCAGGCGAAGCCGGCAGCCATAGGCAAGTGCGCCGGGCGTCGAGCCAGCCTGATGAGATGCGCGGATGGGCACGTATGCCCCGTTCGTTGCGCGCACCGTCACTCGAAACGCATGTTGAATTTCGCCGGCGCCGAACACCTCGTCATGCGGATCAGGCCCGGCAAGATCGCCAGGCCGGCGGCGTCGGCTGAGGTCCACGTATCCGGCCGTCGATTGTTGTTGCATCGAGATCGAAGAACGCGCCCGAGCCGCGCGCCACTGCGCGCCGTCGTGAAGACGTTGTAGAGCTCGAAGAGATATCGCCGATCGCATTATCGACGATAAGCATGTGCCGAGTCCGAGCTGTCCGGAGGTCACGCGTTGCCAGGCTCGCCGCTTTCAATCCAATGCGGCCTGTGTGATCGCCTCGTCGGGAATCAGATACGGAAAACGGAAAGCTCGTTCGCGTCGCATGATTGACGCCGTCGCTTTCCTGTCATGCTGGAACTGCACCGCCTGTAGCGGCACCGCGCTGTCGACGACGATGTAAGGAAGCCGTAGATCTGCACCGGTCCCGCATCGCCGCGAAGTCCAGGTGCATCCTGCGCGTCGATCCGTTGTTGATGAACGCAAGGAAGCTTGCTGAAGCCGAATCGACGGGCGCAGCTCGAGATGTCGGCATTCCACCGGATTGTCGGCCGGGAGCAGCGGCAGCGCGGCACCGAGACTAACGGACCTCCGGGAAGCGTGCTCGTCGCGAGCAGCCAGGCCGACGTCATCAGCGGCAGATCAGCAGAACGACGAGCGCCACACGGACGACGAAGACTTCATCCGCGAGCGCGGGACACGCGGCGATCCGCTGACCACTGGTGCGCGCAATCGAAAGGGCGATTTCCACTGCATCGAATCGACGGGCAAAAAGCCGCGGAGTTGCCATGTTTCCCGGCATGCGTTTTTGGAAAGCCCGGTAGTGCAGATTTTGTGTAACCGATCTGCACTGGAATGGATGCTCGAGATGAGCACCGGTTCTTCCGAGATAGTTCAATGGCTTAGCGTGAGCCGGCCCATCTGCAAACGACATGGCGTCGTCACGTTGCCTGCTGCGCACGCGGACGACGGTAGTCCCGACGGACTCTTTTGCCACGGCGCTCCTCGGCAGTTCTCCTGCTGCCGCAGATGGCGGCAGCCGCGACGGCGGTATCGCCTGGGATCGCGATCCCGAGCCTGATATCGCAGGATACCGCGTTTCATGGCGGCATCGTGTGTCGGGCGCGTGCTGAACACGGTCGATGTCGGGAATACGGTTGAATTATCGGATTCGAGGCGTTGACGACGGTCAAAAATGCTAGCACTTCGTTGTTCAGGCCATACCACCCGCGGTGCGGTAGGTCCCGCCGTCTTCTGAAATCAGCGCGAACGTCGTGGCATTGACTGCGCTCACGACGGACATGGTGTCGCCGACGCGCCACGAGGCAGGCCGATTACGTGGACGGCCCTCGCCGGATCCGGAGCGCAGCTCCAGTAGCCGGTTCTGGCGATTCTCGCAAAGCACGGAGCGCCTGGACGCTGGGGGCAGGACTACGGGTCAGCACGAACGCTTTCGCGTGGGCGCCGTGTCAGCTGCGGGGGCATCTACGCCAAAATTCAAGTGTGGGCTCGCAAAGAAGCGGGTTCCGGCGGGACAGCTGGAAGCAGCGGCGGAGCACTTCCCCTGGGCTCTTCAGCGTCGCCAACCACCCGATCGTGGTCAGAAGCTCGCGCTCCGGGGCCGACGTGGCGCCTCCCCTGCAAGCCAGGAGCCGTCGATCACGTGGGCGGCGCGGGCGAAGCCGGAGGAGCGCCGCCACCACTTCAGTAATCAGTTCTGGCGCTACGACCGAAGCGCGGCGCAATGGGTGATGGCGAGGGACTGCGGTGCGTCAGAACGCTGTTGTGTGGACGCCGGGAGCGCGGGCGCCGGCCCCTGGTCAGCATCGTGTTGCAGAGTCTGGGTCCGAGGTGCAGGGATCCTCAGCCAGCTTCGAGGCATGGCGAAAGCTCGGGCGCGGGTTCGAGGTGCGCAATGCGCCCGTGCCGGTGGATCCATCATCACCGCCAAACAAGCCGTTCCCGGCCGGCTTCGGGCGACGCCATCACGTGGAAGACGATCGCTCGCAGGACCGGGGCCGCTCGAACTATTCCTACTATCTCTTCTCACAGACTGACCAATACATGGACGGTGCAGCCCAGCGGGGACCGTCGCGTCGTCATGCGTGGACCCCTGCGTCGGGCGGCAACTACTGGTTGCAGGTCTGGAGTACGCCGGCAAGGTTCCACGGCCGTTTACGATGCCTACAAAGAGCACCAGAGCTCTTCAACGATCACGAACAGTGCTCCCCTGTCGTTTCGTGCCCTCACCTCCGACTTGGCGGCGCCGTTGAGGCACCGAAACCCCAGTCACGTTCGCGGTCGATGCGACCGGTGGACCGGGTGCACTTCCGGTAATTCGTTCTGGCTGTACGGCTCAGGCGGCGCGATTCGCTGGTCAAGCTCGTGCGGCCCTACGGCTCCAGCAACAAGTTCACGTGGACGCCTACTCTTGGCGATCGAGGTGACTATATCCTGCAAAGGCGTTGGTCCGCCGGGCCACATCGGCGGTGTCGTCGGAAGCCTGGGGGTTCGTCCTGGCGTTCGCGGTCGGAAACCTCGCTCCCAGCGGTTCAGAGCCTCCAAGATCGACCCAGGGAACTGCGGTTTTCGTCGGAACACCACTGAGCGTCGTCGCCCGCGCATCCGGAGAGTCCCTGGCAACCTGGAGTAGGTTCTTCAGGTGCGCGCGGCTGACGACGCAGATCCTGGGCGCTGAAGTTCAGGACTACGGTTAAGGTTTCAACTCGTTTCGCGTGGGTTCCGAAGGCCCGCTCGACCGGGGCGCTTTACACATTCCAGGTGTGTGGGCCGTCGCGGCGGGAAGCGGCGCTGGCGACGATCGAAGCGTTCCCTATCCTCGCAGACTCTTCCACGGGTCGAACTAACTTCAGAGATTGGCGGTGGGTCGGGGCAGGCGGGTCCGGTCGCCCCAGCCATATGCTCACCGCGCTCCCCCACCACGATAAGAACGACGAGGATGGCGATGTGAATGGGTTTGGAAAGATAGGGGCCCATCCCCAAAGGGAGGGGCCCCCACGTCAAGCCGAAGCGAGGGATTTCAGATCGAACTGCGCGGTGATCTTGAAGAACCGTGGGGTCATGACCTGCGTCGGCTGCAGCCATGGCTCCAGGACCACTCTGAACCAACGGATTGAACGCCTGGTTGTAGGTCAGGACCGCCGCCGAGTTCAGCGCGTTGAAGACCTCCAAGCCGACGTTGGTCCGCGTCGAGCCGAACCTCAGAACCTTCGCAATCTTGAAGTCGAGCTCGTTGACCCGGTCGCCGCATAGTGTGCCCGGCTGAACCAGGTTGACGATGGGCGATATGCCGTTGGCGAAGGCGGCCCGATTGAGACCGCCTGCCTGCGCGACAGCCAGCGGAATCGTGTAGTTGGCGGCGAGCGGCCCGCCCTGATCGCTGCGGAACGTCGTGCCGAACAGCACGTCGACCTTCGGAATCAGGTAGCTCGCGAGCGCCGGTGCCGCGAGTGACGCCAGCCCGATGTCGATAGTGGCACCACGGGTTCGACGCGTTCGACGCCGGGGCCCGCAGCCGACACGATGCCGGCCACGGTCAGCTCGGGAATCTGCGCGCGAATCTCGCAGTTGTCGCTGACCGTCTTGCCCGGTGTTGAAGCCGCCCTGCAGCGTCAGTCCGTCCCGCACGCGCGAGCTGGGACGTTCAGCAGGATGCCGTTGAAGTGCTGGTACTGGTTTCCGATGTCGGCTGCGAGCGTCGTTGAAGTTGTTCGAGCAGCGACGCCGACGTCCTGCTGGACGTTGAAGAGCCCGTTGATGACCTGGCCGCTCGCATCGCCCAGGCGCGCATCCGCCGGCGCCGTGATGCTGAACGGCCGTGTAGTCGGACGGTCGACGTCATCAGGTTGTCGGTGACGGTGAAAGCTGTTCAGCCACCGACGCGTGTAGCTGATCTCCACCGAGGTTCGCGGAAGGACCTGCTGCTGGACGGACGCCACGAACCCCCAGTCTGACGGACGGACGCCCCAGCCGCCCATCAATGTCCGAATTGAAGCTGTTGGTGAAGACGGGCTTCCCGAACGATTCAGGTTGTTCGAGCTTGACCGCATTCGCCGTTGGCGAGCGGGTTCTCGAGCACGCAGTCCGGCACGTTGTTCCGGTTGGCGTCGTTCCACGATCGGTTGATCGAGCCCGGCGGCACGCGAAGTTCAACGCCATGTTGGTCGGCATGCGCGAGACGGGGTTGCCGGCCGTGTAGTTGCCGTTGCCGCTGCTCGCCGCCTCGAGATACTTGCCGAACGAGACCTTGACCGACGTCTTGCCGGTCCCATAGACGTCCCATGCCATGCCCCAGCGCGTCGTGATGTCCTTGTAGCCGGTGACGTTGTTGATGCAGGTCTTCGAGAAGCCAGCTGGCAGGTTCGCACCTTCAGGTCGCTGCTGCAGAGGAGCGTGGATGCCGTGGACAGCGCGGGGTCGTTCTGCGCGAACGTGACCGGTGTGGTCAGGAAGCGCACGGGCCCGACCGTCTCATCCGGGAAGTAACTCCACGCGTGATCGAACCGGACGGCGCCCTGCAAGGTGAACCGACCGGTCGTGTACTGTTCCTGCGCGTAGAACGCATCGTATCGGACGTCCTGCAGCACCTGATACGGACTCGAGCGATTCCAGCGATCAACACGCCCGGGCAGCTCGTGCCGGTGATCGTTGGATTCGCGCAACCGGCGGAGCCGTTCTGCAGCTGATAGGCGGTCGCACGTGCTGTTCGGGAAGTTCTTCTGCTGATCGTCGTGCCAGGCGCCCTGAGTAGCCGAACTTCATGCTGTGCGCGCCGGTGACGTAGCGACGCGGATGCGCGCCACGTGTGCGCCGATCCAGATCGTCGAACGGCGCCTCGAGCGGTAGTTCAGGCCGGGATACCGCCGTTGTTCGCGCATCCGGCGATCGAACAGCCCTCGACGACGCGAACGAGATCCGCCGGTGACGCTGTCGGGGCGGCGGTTCGTGCCCCAGCGCGAGAGATACGTGCCGACGCCGGCTTCGAGAAGCGAGCTGGTTGGTCGCCGGCGACGACCACGTGGCCTGCTGCACGCGCTGGAAGCGGTGCGAGTAGCCGCCGGCTTCCGGCGAGGTCGTGTTGGGGCTGCCGAACACCGACTCGAACACTTCGTCACCCGATCGGCTTGCCGGCAGCCTCGCCTGCGGCGTCCAGGTGGCGCCGTTGCACGGATGCTGCTCGTCCCAGAACAGGTTGAGCTTGTTTTTCGCGAGTTCGACCTGCGCCGTCAGTCACGAGGCTCTGGCAATCTGCCAGCTGTTCGCGTTGCGCTGGCCGGCACGTCCGGATCGGGGACGACGGTCCAGGGCGCGGCGGCATTTCGCGCACCGGCGTGGTGACGTTCTCGAAGTTCTTGTTGGCGAAGATCCCGGGAATGGTCTGCCACAGATCCTTCGGTCGCGATAGTT
>ERZ1370068.114-contig-101_pt1 | contig 31725 bp, 56 predicted proteins | sample MGYA00561227_ERZ1370068 | MGnify/ENA primary metagenome ERZ1370068 (study PRJEB38410, sample SAMEA6850437) | metagenome | study: Metagenomic assessment of the ecological functions of the soil: analysis of the soil microbiota associated with the...
GGTTACGCAGGCGTCGTGCATCCGTGGAGCGACACCGTTGTTCGCCAGCGTGAAGGCGATTTCGGGATGGGCCAGCGCGTAATGAGTCACGAGGTTGGTTAAGTGAAAACTTTCGGTCGCTTCAGAGCGCAGAAACTTGCGCCGAGCCGGCACGTTGAAGAAGAGGTCGCGAACGGCGATGGTGGTGCCGCGCGGATGAGCTGCGTCCCTGACGTCGCGCATCTTTCCGCCTTCGATTACGACGCGTCGCCGCCGCCGCGGCGTCTTCAGTTTTGGTGGTAAGTTCGACTTTCGCTACGGAGGCAATTGAGGCCAGGGCTTCGCCGCGAAATCCGAGCGTGCTAATAGAACTCAAATCCTCCGACCTGGAAATCTTGGAAGTCGCGTGGCGCTCAAAGGCGAGCACCGCGTCGTCGCGAACCATGCCGCGGCCATCATCGGAAACCTTCAAGAGACGGCGCCCGCCAGCCTCAACGTCGATCACGATCCTGAGCGCACCGGCGTCGATTGCGTTCTCAACCAGTTCTTTTGCCACTGACGCCGGCCGCTCGACAACTTCGCCGGCGGCGATCTGGTTGGCAACGTGATCTGGGAGGACGCGGATTATTGACATTGTTTTCTGGTGGCCTTAGGTCTTTGGTCTTTGGTCTTTGGTCTTTGATGTGATTGATTTGAGGCGAGCTAATTCTTGCGATCCATGATTGAGAAGAAGTCAAAGACCAAAGTCCCAAGACCAAAGACCCGTTTACAGATAGACCACCTGATGCTCATTCGATCCGATATTGATCGCGTTGTAGATCCAATCCACGACGTAGCGACCGTGGCGCGACAGCAACGAGGTGATGTTGATGTCGCTCCTGCAGCTCCTTGTGCGGGTAGAGCTGATCGAACGCGCGTTGCAGTTGTCGTTGCGCCGCTTCGTCTCGGGACATTTGGGCGCGATGAAAGCGCGTGCGCAATCCCTCGAGTTGGTAGTTGATCTTGCGGCGTCCGGTTTCGAGTGCGTCGGCCAGCGTTGGATCGATACTGCGCAACTGCTCGCGCAGTTGATCAAGTTCACTGTTAACCGCGCCTTCAGCCTTGGCAAACGACTGCGCGGTCTCGGCGCCCAGGTGTTCCTCGACCACCCGCTTCAGCACACTCTGGGCCGGCAAACAAATCTTCGAGCGTCAATCCATATCTCTCCAGCACGCGGCCGGTGTGTCGCTCAATCATCGTCAGGCTCGAGCGCGGCAGAATTGGCGTGATCGGCCGTTCGAGTACGCGGTAGACCTCGCCAGTTTGCGCAAAATACGCGACCTCCGCAGCGCCGCCGTAATAGGCAATGGTTGGCAGGAGGTAATCCTGCACCACGGCCCGCAGCGTCACATTCGGACTGAACCGTTCCGGATGGGCCAGGGCGAGCTGCGATAGTTCCTCAACCGAGTAAGTCTTGTCCGCATCCTTGGTCGTGTACTTCCCGTCGTCGGCTCGACTCAGTGCATGTCGCGCGCCGCTGTCATCGTGCAGGAAGAGCGGAAAAGAATTCTCCGACGGCGTTACCTGTGCGTGATAGCCCGCCGTCACCAGCTTTTGACTACGAGCTTCGATCGCGCTGGCTATCTCCTGGGCCCGCGAAGCGCGCCTTTGCATAAAGCGGCGCGGCCAGCGCTCAATTTCGAGTTAAGCGGATCGAGCAACACCAGGCCGTGCTTACCTAACAGCGCTGTCATCAGTCGCGCGAACGCTTCGCCATAGGAGCGCCCCGGGCGCCACGCGTCGCGCAACAAAGCTTCGAGATCGCTCGTGAACTCAGAGCTGGGAAGGAGTTCAAGCAGTTGCGTGACGACTGGGTCTATCGAATTGTCGATTTGCACATGGCCAACCGGCTCGCCTTCCTGGTGCAAGTCCGGCGAAACTTCGACGTGGGCCAGCTTGCAGTCGCGGCCAATGAACTCGGCTTTCGCCACCTCGGGAAAGTCGTGGTCTTCCGTCGCGATCCAGAAAACGGGAACGGCTTTGGTGTTGCGCTGCGTCAGGCAGCCGGCGAGGTTTCACCGCCGCGAGGGCTTTGTAGATTGTGTAGAGTGGTCCCGAAAATAAACCTGCCTGCTGGCCGGAAACAACTGCGAGACAGTCAGCCTCGCGCAAGCGGTCGATGTTCCGGAGTGTCTCTGCGCCGGCGCCCCACCCGGCGTTCATGTCCTGGAGCGCGTCACACAGCAGACTGCGGTCTGTCTGGTGTGCCGCCAGGACTTCGGAAGCGCGCGCCGGCAACTCGTGATGAAAACGCACGGCTGATGGGTAAAACTCACTGAGCGCGGTTGGGTCGCGGAGATAGTCAAGGAAGAGCCGTGTTTGATGAGGGATGCGATCGAAAGGGATGGTTTCGACTCGCAGACCAGATTCTTCCGGAGTGCTGTAACAAGCGGGTTCGGCGGTGCTCAATTTAAGATTACTCCCAGGCGAATCATCTTACGCGCATTTTACGCAGGATGCCCGTGCCGCACCAGAGGCCAGGGACCGACGTCAAAGATCACAGAGATCAGAGGTCAGAGGTCGAGGATCGAATATCAGTGGGTAAAGGTTAATGGGAAATGGGTCAGTGGTAATCTCCGCCTCTCGACTTCAGCCCTTTTTGACTCCCGACTTCTGATCTCTGGCCCTGACGTCTGGCCTCTAATCTCTGACGTCTGGCCTCTGATCTCTGACCTCTGATCTCTGACTTCCGTCGTTACTTCGCTTCGTCCAAACAGCGGCGGATCTCTTCGCGCGCGGCCTCGTCCGGCGCCCGCAGCGGTGCTCGCACCGCGCCGCCGACATAACCATTCATGTCCAACGCGGCCTTGAGACCGCCGATGCCGTAGCGAGTCGTCACTGCTGCGGCCAGCGGAGTCAACTTCGATTGGAGCGTAGCGGCGAACTCGGCTTTGCCTGAGTGAACCGCTCCGAAGATCTCGAGGCAGAGACCTCGGCGCGGCACACCCGACCGCGAGTATTCCTCCACACGCACCAGCCCGGAGCGCCTCGCATAGCACGGTGCCGTTTCCGGTCAGCACCGCAAAGTCTTCCCGTACAAGTTTGAGCGTCTCTCGCAAACCGTCGAGGTCGTTGGAACTGTCCTTGATACCGATGATGTTTTCGTGTTCGCTGAGGCGGGCCGCGGTTTCGGGTTCAATCTTGATTCCGGTGAGTGCCGGCATGCTGTAGAGAATTACCGGAACGGTCGCGAGCTTCAGCGACGGCGACGTAGTGGTCCACCAGCGCCGCCTGGGTGATTGCCGGGCGGTAGAAATGCGGCGTGATCACCAGCATTGCGTCTACCGGACCAGCCGCAGCGACTCGCCTGACTTCTTCGATCGTGCCTCGCGTGCTTTGTTGGCCGGCGCCAACGATAAATGACAAACGCTCTGGTCGTCTTCCTGTTTCCTCACGCGCCGCCTCGATCACGGCAAGATACTCGCGCTCGTCCAGATTCACGCGTTCACCGGTGGAGCCGAGCATCACAAAACCACTGATGCCGGTTGCGCTCCACTTCGCAATGTTTGACCGCAAAGCGGGCAGATTAACATCACCGGCGTTGTCGAATGGCGTTGGAATCGGCAAGAGCACGCCGCGCAAGTCTTCTACAGACAGCGCGGCGTGGAAGTTGTTCGATTGAGGATCGGATTGTTTCAAGACGCGGCATTATAACCAGCGAATTCTGCTGCAGGCAATGAAGCGTCAGCCTCTTGCCGGCGCCAAACAATGGTCCATGTCCGGCCAGTTGAAATCCGCGAGCGCAGAGTTGTGGCTTAACCTCGGGCACCGGTGGAACCGGAGGCACTACTATGGCCGCCGCCACTCCCGCCGCACCCGCACCTCCTCCACCATCACCGCTCCCATTGCCATATACCGCGTCCATGATGCCGACTTCTTTAGTCGACTGGATTCCCTTCGAAATGACATACGACCCTCCGCTGATTCCGAGCAACGCGAGAATCCCTCCGGGAATAGTTGCGGGAAACATAGGCTTGTCGCCAGCGACAATTATGAGAAACAGACTCAGCGCAATTACGAAAGTAAAGATCAGAAACTGAAACCGCGAGAGACTGGCCTGACCAGACGGCTCACTTATGAGTTGGCTCAAATTGATGCGCCCTCGAATGATGAGCCAAAAGGATGATCCCGCCGAGCAATCCAACGAAGATTGTCAGCATCCATCCAATCACCAAAGCGAGAGTGGTCCATTGCGTATTGACCGTTGCTTGCATGCAGAAGAAAGAGTTCATTGTAGGTCTCCTTTGGGCGAGTTGAGTGTAGTGTTGGAGTTTCCGAAAAGGCCGAAAAGCGAGTTGACTTTCCCACCCAGGTAGATTGAATGACTGCCGCCGAGAAGCAGCAGCCATTTCTCATCCACGGTTGGGAAGTGCGGACTTCCCTGATGAATACTGTTTATTACTTCTGTGATCAGGTAAAACGCGCCCACCAGAGTGACGAGCAGGAGTTGCAAACGCGCGGCGCTGTAACCGTCCACACCTGAGGTTGTTTTCCTCGAGCAGCATTCCGCCCATGTTGATCTTTCCAGTTAACAATTGGAAGGCAACGATGAGCGCCAGTGCCGCAAGCAGCACTTCAAGTTCAATACGGACGAAGGAAGCAAGAGCAGGCACGGAAGAACCTCCAGTTAGGTTTTGGGGCCGTTGTCAGTATCCAGTCGCGAGTTGCCAATGCATGGGATCTTTGCGTGAACGGAAGTTCCCACCCCAGAAAAAGCCGGCGCTGCTGAAGGCGTCCATAATCCCCTGCGGCCATTGAGCTGAACCGCCTAACGGGTGGGTTGAGGCGCCCATGTCGATCGCCACGCCCCAGGAGTGCAGCGAAGGATGTGCTGACTGTCCGCGAATTGCGCGCTTCGCATAAATGCCGTTGTACTCGACAAACTGATCCGCGAGCCCGGCAGCCTCCACGTTGCGGAGCGCTTGCACAAAATTATCGACCGCAACTTTATGACACCGGCTGCGCCTGACCACCTGACCTTCATAGCGCAGCATGTAAGGTAAATCGAAAGAGACGATGTACTTATTCTCAAAGTGTGGTTCGTCCAGCGAGCCGTAGGCGGCGATGATTTCATCGAGACCGTTGGGGATTTCAGTTAACATTTTTCTTCTCCTCAAAGTGAATCTAGTTGCTTCTAACTGGTGGACCTGGAACCTCAGCAAGACGGCAAAATAAAGAGTGCACGTTACTTGCCAGTTAGAGCCTGAAGGATTCTTGCGGTATCTATTGCAAATGCGAACTGCGCCTTGGTAGTGTTTTTGTCGTTTAGTTCATTGCGGTTTGCGTAAGTTAGCGAGAAAGGCAAATCCAATCCATTGAGAATGGGAACCGTCAGCTTCGCTTGTGCTTGAAACAACGGCTTTCGCCCAGACAGTATTTCGCCATTGCCTGAGACAGAAAAGAAGAGCGGATTTCGTCCAACCAGTTTCTCGGGCGTCAATTGAAATCGAAACTGACCAGAGAAGTTTCCCGCGCGAGTGTCTCCCCCAATGACCTTGCTGTCACGGTAGATGAAACTGCTGTTCAAGGTAAGATTGACTCGATTTGCAACACCGTAATCGAAGATGGCTTCCCCGGAATATTCGTCAACTCCCTGGGGCCTTTGCTTGGTTAGGGAAATACACCGAGAACTGAGGCGCCCTACGGATGTTTTCAATGGCCTCCAGGACGAGCTTTGACTGCTGTAGACTTTCGAACGTTTTCGTGTCGCTAAGCTGCTTCTCGACAAACGCGTCAATATCGTCCAGGACTGAATCTCCCGCTGCTGCCTTTAGCTTGTCGCGAAAGTTCTGGCTTAAAAATCTTTTCCAATCACCTCCCAAAATCCGATTCCTCTTTCTTCCAGGCCCCGCTAACGGTTACGTCAGGGAGCTCTGGCATCCGCGATAGGGCCGGAGGGCGCGACGCCATCCTGGTTCAGCATAAAGACCGTGTCGGTATTGACTCTAGCAAGTAAGTTATCGATTCGTGTCAGGCGGTCCGGGTCAGTCGTGCTGGGTGTTTGCGAAGCTTCCTGCCTCTTTATCTGTAGGTATGCTCTGAACTGCGGGAGCAAAACTCCCTCCCTAAACGACTTTATGGTCGTGACATGATAAGTAACCTTCTCGAACAAATTCCCAAAGCCGCGGTACTGGGCCCGCAGGTTGGCTTCAATGATCTTGAAGTATTTGTCATTTCTTGCAAGACCAGGCTCTCGCTTATTGACGATGAGATATTTGAGGCCAAAGATTTTTGCTTGCTCAGTAGCGTCAGTGCCCGGAATCTTCTCGTCATCGTATCCAAGGGTGAACGACAACCGGCGCCAAGCAGCGTGTCGGTTGTAGAAGCCAGGGTTCATAGGATCTTCACCCTTGAAGCTCGCGTACAGAGCGTAGGCAGAAGTAGTAAACAGATACAGAGCTAGCTTCCTTGGAATCCGTGTTTGCTGTTCCGGTGAGGCCAGCAAGATTGAGGCCAACGTTAACAAGATCACCGGCAGAACTGGTATCCACGAGCGAGGTGGAATTACTACTTACGCTGGGTGTTTCTGTTTGCTTGTTCGTGTCTCGCTGGTCAATCTTGGCCCGAAGAGCCTGATTGAGCGATGCATTGAGACTCGTGCTGGGATTGACGGCACTTGCGGTTGTACTCGTTTGTGGCGCCACGCTCACGACGTTAACGTTAGGGGCAGGCACGATCGCAGGGTTCGAAGCTCGCGGTGCGGGTATGCGTTCAGAACCAGTCGTAACTTCGCCATCGGCGCCGCTAAGGTTTGAACGCGCGTCAGGCCCCCGTTCATTGGTCGTGGGGTTCTGCGTAACTGCGACGAGTCTGTCAGAGTCTGATGTTCTGACTTGAGCGGCAATACCGCTTTGCGGCAGATTCGATAGTGTCTGTATCTTGAGTGTCAGCGCACTCTTCTCGTCACCCAGTTCATTGAGGCGGGCAACGATCTCTGCGCGCGTTTCCGGACTCGAGGTGCCGAGGGCTGCTTGAATCGTTCTTAGGGTCTTCTTGATCGCGCTCTAAGGAGGCCTGAAGTTGCTGGTAAGTGGTTAGCAGTGCGTGCTGATGTACAGTTCGAATCGACTCCGATTTGCCTTCGACGTTGATGGCTTCCAACGTCTTTGCCTGTCGCCGTAATTCATCGGAGTTCAGCGTCCCGCTTTCCTGGGCAAACAGCGAACCAGTCAGGACGAGCATACAAAACAAGGAAAAGATCGCGATGCGCATTTTTGCTCTCATTGCTTAGCCTCTTTCCGCCCTATGACGCGTTGACATTCAGCGATTGGAAGAATGTTTCATCGGCAGCTACCGACGTATAAGTGATATCGATTACTTGTCTTAGCAGATTGTCGTTGCTGTCAAAGACACCAACTTCATAACGATATTCCACCGCAGCGAGAAAATGCAGACCCAACGTATGGTTCGTTGCAGTTGTTGCCGTATCTCCCGGCTGTGGCCATTTCCTTTGGTGAACCAATGGACTGGTGGAAACTGGATTACTGCGATTTGACATCAGGACGCGTCCGTTCGGTGGATCGAGCCTGGTGTCAACGAGATCGAAAAGAGGTCTCGCTCCTCGGGAAGTCACCTTATAAAGAAGCTGCTCCCCACCCGTGATATCGATGGACACATTGGGTTGTTCGGCGATCACATTCGTCTGAATAGCCATATCAATCGTTGCCCCTTTCAGCGTAAACGGTTAGATAGGAAGTCACTCCGGGACTCTTGAAGGTCGAAGTTTCTGGCGGCCATTCCATCCTGTGAGTCTGCAGCAGTGCTGGTCCCAGTCGAGTTCATTACCAGAACTCTTAGTATCTACCCCTAATGGTGGACGGAGCGAAAAACGTTTCGTGACAAACTTCTTTTGCACTGCTAGAGACGTAGAGACTGCGCTTGACCGCTTGTTGGTGCCGAGTCGATGATGTCCGCGAACCTGGAAGACGGCCGCGATTACTGAGCAGCAGAGTTCGTTGTAGAGAATCGGAGTCGCTGATTCTGTCTCAAACAGTTGCGTCTGGCAAGGGGTTGAGAACCAGATGAACAAATATCGCTTCGTACAACTTGGATGTGTTTACGACGGAAGCGTTTGCCGGCAACTCGCTGGCAGTGTTTCCGGAGGCTGAAGGGCTGACGGACGAGCAGATGATGAAGATCGCTCGGGAGATGAATCTCTCGGAGACGGTGTATGTGCTTAAGCCAGAGGGCGGCCAGCAATCAGCAAACAGTAAACAGCAATCAGCCGAATCCGAACAAACGGAACCGAAGGAAGCAAAGGACAAACCCGACCAACTGCGGGACAAATCAGAAGCGTCACCAGGGAACACTGAAACCGAGTCAAAGAGTGATTCTAATGGACCAGCAGTCTTGCGGCGGCTGCGCATCTTCACGCCGGCGCGCGAGATTCCATTTGCTGGTCATCCGATTGTCGGCACCTGGAACGCGTTGGCGCGCGAAGGTGTGGTGCCCGTTCCGGAAAGCGGCAGCGGCTGGACCCGCATTCATCAGGAAGTCGGCATCGGCGTCTTGCCTGTCGACATCGAGTTTAAAGACGGCGCGCCCGTTCAGGTGGTGATGACGCAGGGGAAGTTTGAGATTAAAGGCGAGATTGACGAGCGATCCGAGCAGGCGGAGCTTGCAAGAGCATTGGGTCTGGCGACAGAAGATCTCGACGAGACGCTTCCGATCCAGGTGATCTCTACCGGGCTCGCGTTCCTGGCTGTTCCCATTCGGGCCCTGGCTGACTTAGGCCGCTGCAAAGTTAACGCGGCCCCGTTGACCGAAATCTACCAGCGCGTCGGTGCGACCGGGTTGCCAGGCCTTCACCCGGGAGACAATTGAAATCGGCGAGGCACGCGCGCACGTGCGCATGTTTGCCCCAGGCGATAACATCGCGGAGGATCCGGCAACGGGCAGCGCTGCGGGCGCGTTGGGCGCCTACCTGGTCCACCACGACGTTTCCGGCGCGGAAGCGGTGGATGGGCGGGTGCGATTTGTCATCGAGCAGGGCGACTTCATACATCGTCCCAGCCGCATTAATCTAGATATCAAAGGCAAAGCGGGAGCGATCGAGGAAGTGCGCGTGGGCGGGACTTCGGTTGTGGTCGCCCACGGCGAGGTTGTTTTCTAAAGGCAGTCCAATGTCCAAAGTCCAACGTCCAAAGTCTGTTTTGCGAAACAACTTGCTGCCTGTTTACTCGATTGTGGCGTGTGCGCTCGGACATCAGAGTTCGAGTTTGAGTTGCGGACGTTGGACGCTTGACGACTTTGGACTTTGGACTAATTTTCAATGACCGACCCACTCGACTTATTGATCATCGGCGCAGGACCAGCTGGGCTCTCGGCTGCCGAGGCTGCGAGGCGTGAAGGCCTGAAGTATCCGGTCATCGAGAAAGGGACAATCGCCGATACGATTCGCCTCTATCCGGTGGGCCGCACGCTCTTTTCGACGCCAAACGAACTCGAGATGCACGAAGGCGCGCTTCAAGCCTTGTCGCGAAAAACCGACGCGCGAAGAGTTGCTCTCTCACTACATCCACTTTGTGCTCGATAACGATCTGAACATCAACACGGGCGAGCAAGTCGTCGACATCGAATCCTTGCCCACGAAGTCTCCAAACTCCACCAACGCGCCGACGACCTCTGGCGACAACGAACGCGCGGGCGCAGGGTTTCTGGTTCGCACCAACCGCGACGAATACCGGCGGCGCGAATTCTGTTTGCGATCGGGGCGATGGCCCATCCGCGTCATCTGAACATTCCCGGCGAAGACTTGTCGAAAGTACATCACCTCTTCGTCGAACCTTACGCTTACATTCGCAAAGACGCGCTGGTCGTTGGCGGCGGCAACAGCGCCGCCGAAGCTGCGTTGTTTCTTTCCGAAGAGGGCGCGCGCACCACGCTCGCCATCTGGCGCGAAGACTGGGAGAACCGCGATCCGAAAGCCGGCGCGATGAAACACTGGGTGCGTTCGCCGCTGGAGCAGGAGGTTGCCGCCGGTCGCCTGCGCGTGATCTTGTACAAGGAAGTCCTGCGAATTACCGAGCGCGACGTGACGCTGACGACGGAAGAGGGCGAGACGGTGACAATTCCAAACGACGTTGCCTTTGTGCTGATTGGCAGCGACGCCGATCTGACGCTGCTGAAGAAACTCGGCGTCACAGACCGAGCCGGGTAAGTTGAGTGAGATCCCTGTCTACGACCCGGAGACCTTTGAAACAAACGTGCGCGGCGTTTACGTTGCCGGCCATTTCACCCACGCTCGCCACATCAAGGCGGCCATCGATGTGCCACGCCGCATCGTCCCGTTGATCGCTCAGAGTCTGCACGCAACCACGGATTCAAAATAATCTTTCGGCGGCAAAACTTGAGAAAGGAGCGCTCCATGGATTCAAGCAACGGCAGCCACACCGTCAGAGAACATTTCGTTAATCATGCGCCGCAGGTCAAAGCAACTTATGATGAGATTCTCCGCGCCGCGAAGAAATTTGGTCCAGTGAAGGAAGAGGCCAAGAAGACCTCCATCCACCTCGTCAGGAAAACCGCCTTCGCGGGCGTTGCCACTCGCAAGACTGCACTGATTCTCACGCTCAAGTCTGATACCGATGTGGCGGACAAACGCATCGCCCGGCGAGAACAAGCATCCGCGCATCGCTGGCATCTGGAGATCAAACTGGAAGGGCCGGAACAGGTCGATCAGGAACTGCTCGCCTGGATCGGGAAGGCATACGATCTCGCGAGCTAGTTGAACAGGATGTAGGCTTTGCTGCAGTTTATTAGCGAACACGCTGTAAGTGGCCTTCGTATCCACTAACGAGAGGTAATTCAATGTTTTGTCCAAAGTGCGGTCAGGAACAAGCCTCTGAGTCTGTGCGCTTCTGTTCGGGCTGCGGCTCCAACTTGAAGGCTGTCGAAGAGACGTTGTCAAAGCTCTTGCTTAAGATCGCAATGTACCTTCTCTTGACGACCTGCGCGATATTCGGATGGGGTTCGTTTACGTTTAGTCCGGGATACATGCAGGTACGAGGTATCATTACCGTCCTTGCAGCAATTACTTTCTGTCTGCTCTTCCAGCGTGACTTGTGGCGAATCGTTAATAAATTGTCTTCAAAGAGCCCGGCGCAGACAAAGCAGACGATCTCAGCCGCTCAGCAATCCGCCTTACCACCGGCGCAAAGTCAGCCAACGCCAACCCTACGAGTCGCGCCGCGCAAATACAGCCGAGATGGTGCAGCCGCCAAGCATTACAGAACACACGACCATATTGCTAAAGAAAAAGAAACGCTGAACTCACCCCTTCCAGGATCAGGCGTACTCAGTAATTCCTTCAGGTTTTTCGACATCGACGTCCCCCGCCTGCCGTTTCATCCCCAGCTATGGCCTGTTGGTCACAAAAACCTTAACCTGTCCCCAGTTTGCTGATATCAGCTACGCCTCTACGTTTCTCATCACAGTTTATGGCGGCAACCGGCAACCGCGGAACTGTGATTGGCTTTTCAACAAATTCACCAGGAGTATGAGAATGACAATCCCTGCTTTTGAACAGCGCCCGTGCTGCCGGGCGCCTCTGCTTTCAGTGTCAACCATTCAAATCATTCAACTACGCGCGGGCTAAGCCGTGAGCGAACTAGGCCCGCCAATCTCGGCAATTTACTCCTGAGTGTGGCTGTGCTTGTCTTCGTTTGCTCGTCGGCGTTTGCCCAGAATGGCGCCCAGTATGGCGGGCCGGCGAAGCTCACCATCAAATCCGGTGTGCTTGGGGAGGAACGCACCATCCTGGTCCGCACACCGGCGGGTTACGACGGCAACAGCCTCGAGTACCCGGTGCTTTACATGACCGACGGCGATGCGCACATCGGCCACACCGCCAGCACAATTGAATTCCTGGCGCGCAACGGTCGAATGTCCGAAATGATCGTCGTCGGGATCGTCAATACCGACCGCACCCGCGATTTGACGCCGACCAAAGCTGTCGGAGACCAGGCCGCGCAGTTTCCCACTGCCGGCGGCGCCGACAACTTCCTGAAGTTCATCGCCACGGAATTGATTCCGGAGATCGAAAAGCGTTATCGCGTGCAGCCGTATCGCGTGCTGGCGGGCCACTCGTTTGGCGGGCTCTTCGCAGTTCACGTGCTCATCACCCGTCCGGAACTATTCAATTCGTACGTAGCCGTCAGTCCATCGCTGCAGTGGAGCGATGAGGCCACCTTGAAGCGCGCGGAAGAATTCTTCAAAGCCCGCCAGGAATTGCGCGCCACGTTGTTCACTTCCTCGGCAACGAACCCGGCAATATCGGCAAAGCGTTTGTGGAATTCAAACAGCTGCTGGCCTCGACGAAGATCAAAGGCTTCGAGTATGAAGTGGAACAAATGACGGATGAGGATCACGGTTCGGTGGTTCTGCGCAGTCACTACGCAGGGTTGCGGAAAGTCTATGACGGCTGGCAAATGCCGCGCGATCCGCAGACGGGCGCGGTGGCCGGCGGTTTGAAGGCCGCGGATGAACATTACAAGTGGCTCTCGGAAAAATTCGGCTACGCGATTCAGACGCCTGAGGGTCTGATCAATCAGATCGGTTATCAATACCTCGGGGCGACCCCGCTAACCCCGACGAAGCCATCGCGACGTTCAAGGTTAACGTCGAACGCTATCCAAACTCGGCGAATGTGTACGACAGTCTGGCTGAGGCGTACGAGAAAAACGGGCACCTCGATTGGGCAGTTCCACTCTACGAGAAGGCCCAGGCGCTGGGGAAACAAAACAACGATCCGAATGCCGCGGTCTTCGCGACTAACTACACGCGCGCTAACGACAAACTAAAACAAGCCGCCGCCGCGAAACCGGCCGACAGCGGAAAAGGCAGACGCCGCCAAGAAGAACCAGTGAAGGCAGTGGGCAGTAGGCGGTGGGCAGTGGGCAGTGAGGTTGAAGGCAGCCCGGAGGGCTGCAAGACAGTAGCCGGTGGTCGAAGCGCAAGCGGAAACCACGGGATCTATATTTGCACCCCACGTTCAGTTTTCGCGGAACGTGGGTGCAGCCGCGCGAGCGATTGCATGCTTCGCGCGTCCTTGATTACTGCAGATAGAGCTTCAGGATAAACGTAGATGCGATGGCGCCGCCGGGATTAGGACCGCCTGCCCACCAAACATCAACCTGGTATGGTCCGGGGGCACCTCGTGTGGCCCCTTGCCGACTTTCTGGAAGAAATTAGAGGCGTACATATCGACGTCGCGTTCTGCTTCCAACGCCACCGCCGGGCTCGATCCGCCAAAGGGAGGTTCAAAATGCCCGACCATATGCCGCGGTCCACCCCCGCACCGGAAGTCGGCGTGAGGGTGACCTGGAAAAGGGTTAAGTTTGACGTTCCGTAAGCCTGCCCGCTTCCCACGATGGCGCTGAGATGAGCATTCAGGACAAGCGCCCTCCCTGAGTTCCACCTTCGTGCTTAACACGGGAGTCTTATCAAATTGCGCGCCTTCGCCGCCGCCGGGACTGGTACCAAAAACGGCGGAGGTGAACCTCAGGCTCTCATCGCCGACGTCAATCACCTGTGAAATCCGTCCGGTGCAACCCAACACTTTGGGTTCGTTCTCTTGCCTGGTTGTTTTGGCTGCAGTCTCCGCAGCTTTCTTAGCGGCCTCGACTTGTTCTTTGGTGAATGCGGTGCGCCCTGGGGGTTCACTGCGTTTGAGTTGCGCGTCGCCTGTGGCGTGGTCTCTGTCGTTGACGGTGTGCACGAATAGAGCAGGCTGAGAAAGCAGAAACTAATAACCAAACCGAGCGCGTATTTTGTTCGATGGTGCAAGGAAATCATTGTAGCCTCCTGACTAGTGGGTATCTCGGAATGAGACATCCGATAATGAAGTGGTGTTGAGCTGAAACTGCGATCGTTGGAACCTCTATTTGATATCGCTCCCACTTCGCGAAACATTTCATCCGGGTTCGCGACCGGTTGGCAAACTCTGCGCGCGCCAGCGACAAACTGCCGATTACTGGGCCACGACTAACCCTTCGATGTCCGGAATAGTGCCGATCAAGTCGCAAATCCTTCTGGTCGGCTTGATGAACAAATGCAGACTGACGCCCTGGCCATTTTTGAAAAACAAGTCAACCAGGCAAACTGCACTTTGCACGTGCGATTCGCCTCGGCCTGTAGCGCTGGTCTGCGTCTGCAATCGAAGTCCGCGATGCACTCGTCAAGATTATTGAAAACCGGGTCAGACGGTTGATGCGGGTCTCCGGGTGGGAAGTTCTGGTCGGTGACAAGCTCGCCCGTCTTGATGTCAGTAACGTGAAGTCTGACGTCAGTGCCTTCTTGACTATCTCCGTTTTGAAGGTCCGGGTAGTTTTCGTCTTCTTGTCTGTCACACTCGCGTATCTGAGGACCACGTTGGCGTCGCCGCTTAACGTGATTGCGTTTTCGACTGCGCTATCGGTCAGCGAAGCAATTTCCTGCTTGTCGTCGCCCTCGAGCCTGAAGAAGTAGCCGTCCACCTTGGCGCCTTTCAGCTCGCTGAGCAGCGCTGCCTTTCGGGTCGGCCGGCGCTTGCGTCTGCGGCGGGTTGCACGAAGAGAACAGACTGAGACTGGAGCGAACCAATGGCTAAACAAAATACAAATATCGTTCGGTGCAAGGAAATCATTGTGGCCTCCTGCGGAATGGGTGTCCCGGCAAGCAAACGCCCGTTGTTGAAAGCGAAGTACTGAAACCTCTAACTGATATCGCGCGGGAGTCGCAGACATTTCATCCGGCTGGGAGCGGAGGCCTTGTGCTTTTTCTGTTAAGCTAACCGGCGCGTGAAACCGCCCCGGCCTAGTCGTGCAGAAATGTTCCTGCTGGCCGCCAGCTTGCTGGTGGTCTTCCTCTACTTCTACGACGTTCCCAAAATCCCGTCGGCTTCTTCGTCGACGAAGCGTCCATCGCCTACAACGCTCACACCATGGCACAACATGGCCGCGACGAAGATGGCCTGGCCTGGCCGCTCTACTTTCGCGCCTTCGGCGAGTACAAGAGTCCCGTTTACATTTACGTCCTGGCGCTGGTTTTCCGGGTGACCGGCCCGAGCAGCCTGGTGGCACGACTCGTTAGCGCGGTAGCCGGACTCGTCGCCGCTGCACTGTTGGGATTGCTGGGGACGCGGCTGAGCAGTAGTTTGCCCAGGCGGCGCCTCATCGGCTTGATTGTATTTCTCGCTGCCGCCCTCACGCCGTGGATCTTCGAAGTTAGCCGTCTGGTGTTTGAAGTAGCGCTCCTGCCGGCCCTGCTCGGGCTGTTTCTTTTGCTGCTTCAGCGCGCTGCAAAAAGCGAGCAGTGGTCGTGGCGCATCTGCGCCGGCCTGGGAGTCCTGTTGGGACTGATCTTTTATGTCTACTCCGTCGGACGACTGCTGGCCCCACTTTTCGCCCTTGGTCTCGTGTTCTTCTTGACGCGGCGCCGCTGGCGAAGCGTCGTGCTCACCTGGATCCTTTTCGCTGTCACGCTCCTGCCGCTCGCCGTTTTCACCGTGCGCCATCCGGGCGCGCTCAGCGAGCGGTTCAAACATGTCACTTACATCAAGCCGGGAATGGCGCGCAGTCAGATCGCAATCCGCTTCGTCAAAAACTACGCTCGAGACTTCAGTCCGTGGATCTGGCTCGTTCGTGGCGACCCGGAGCCGCGACATCACCTGCCGGGAATGGGCAGCTTGCTCGTCGGCGTCGTGTTGCTGGCGGCGTTGGGATTGTTAATTGTGATGTGGCGTCACCGGAGGGATGCCTGGTGGCGTTACATCGTCTTCGGGTTGTTGGTGTCGCCAATTCCAGCGGCGTTGACGCTCGACCACTTCCACACGCTGCGCCTCATCGCCCTGCCCTGTTTCCTGCTGGTGTTGACTGTTCCGGCGACTGAGTTTCTGCTGAACGAAGACGGTCCGCGGCGAAGAGTCTGCCGGGCGACGCTGACGATTCTGGTGCTACTGATACTCTTGCAGGGGGCGTTCTTCCAGTGGCGCTTCCATGCGGCGTTGCCGCGCGAAGATGCCTTTGACAGCTATTATCAGGAGCTGCTCGCAAAAGCACTGGAGCGGCCAGAGCGTCCCATCTATCTTTTCGACAAGACACCCGCTGCCTATGTTTATGCTTACTGGTACGCAACGGTTTGGGGCGTGAGCGTGGACAACTTTCGTCGCCTCGGGCCCGGCGAATCACCGCCGCCCGGCGCGATCGTCATCGGCCACGAGCTGCCATGTAAGAACTGTGAAGTGATAATTCAGCGGGGACAGTTTCAGGTGTACCGGGAGAAGACAGTAGACAGCTGAACTTTGTGCTTGAGACTTTGCACTCGGAACTTTGATAGCATCTGAATTTGCAATCGCAGTCTCAATCAGCAATCAGCAGCCGATGCCGAGAACGGGATTGACGTTGCGTACACTGCTTCCAGCTGTTTGCTGTTTACATGTTCGCTGTCTGCTATTCTTCTCAGCGATCACAATTACATTCTTGCCGATCGGCGGGTGGATCAGTGACTCGACGCGCCGGGCAGCGGAACAATGTACTCGATCATAGAATCTAACTGCGCCAGGCTCCATCGTTGCTGATTTAAGCAGTCGATATTTGATCCACCACGGCGGAACCCCCAGCAGGTCAAAGTACCTCGAGACAATCGGCCGGAAGCCGGCACGTCGCAATTTGGTTTCCAACTCACCCTTCGTATAGCGGCGCACATGGCCGACGCGTTCGTCAAAGGCGCCATAGAGCCACGCTGAGCGCGGGCACGAATAAGAAAATGCGGCCGTGATCGGAGAGGGCCTTGTGAATGGCGCCGAGCTCGAGCTTCATCATCCGCAATGTGCTCAAGCACGTTGACGTAGATAACGGAGTCGAGGGAATGCCTCGCGCTGATCAGTGGTGCTGCTTCGGGGAAGTTCGCATGGTAAGTGACAACGCGCGGACTCGCCGGCATGCTTCGCGCGCGAGCCGAGAGCTGCTTCGATACATCTCACCGGAAGGTTCGACGAGCGAGAGAGTCTCACAAGCATGATGACTGAGGATTAGTTCGGAGAATGAACCGAGGCCGGCACCTACTTCGACCAGATGGCGCCCCAGATAAGGCGCGAAAATTCCCAGAATCCAACGGTGATAGTTGGACGCTTCGGACATCGCTTCGAGTTCCCGACCCGGATAAGCGAACGTGATGTTGCCTGGAGGAGGAGGCGGAGGTCTCTGCCGGCGGGTTCAAGCTTGTTCATTCGTTGATCTCCCGCACCTCCAGCGCCCGCGGAAGCAGCGCGGTTTGGTTTGTGGTGCAATTCCGGGAGTTGGCGAAATGACGAACGTAGACTACTAGAAAGGTTAAAGCGGAATACCAGCCACAAGGCAATCAGACCGTCTTTCAAAGAAATCTTTTTCCCCTCAGCGTAAGTTCGTCCATAGTAGCTGATAGGCACTTCATAAATCGCCGCCATTCAGCTTGGCCGCCTTGGCCGTCACTTCCACTTCAAAGCCGAAGCCGCTCGAAACAATCAGCATGTTGCGAATGATCTCACCGCGAAACGCTTTGTAACCAGTTTCGATGTCAGTCATGTTGAGGTTGGTCAGGGAATTTGAAAGGTACGTCAGCAACTTTGTTAGCGAGGTAGTGATAAAAATAAAGCACGCGCGCCGCTGCGGCGAACCAGAAAGCGCGAGCCGAAAACGACGTCGGCATGGCCCTCGAGAATTGGGCGAATGACGCCGTAGATTTCACTCCGGATCGTATTCCAGGTCGGCATCCTGCACGATGACAATCTCTCCGTTGGTCAGCGCAAACCCGGTTCGCAGGGCCGCGGTCTTGCCGGCGTTGCGTTCATGACGAACGAGACGCACCTGCGTGTGCTGCTCCGCAAGCTGAAGGGCGACCGGTCCGCTGCCGTCGGTTGAGCAATCATCCACGATGACGATTTCGAGCAGGCAAGGCGCCTTTGGCAACTTGCGCACGACTTCCGCCAGGGTCGCCGCCTCGTTGTAAACAGGCACGACGACGGAAAGGCAGGTCGGGTAATCTCGGTTCTGCTCCGGACGTTCCGCCAGATGATTTTTGGTCCGCTCTCACTCATGTCGTTGTCCGTCCGCAAAGCGCGCGACCGATAAGTAGCCAACGCTGAGTGCTGGGACACGAAAACCTTCCGATCAACGCAGCCCTTGAGACGGGCGACTGAGACTTCAACCACTCTTCTTGAAAGTCAGCCGTCCGTTTCACGGACTAGTTCAGCTAGAATCCTTTACGCCCAGCGATAAATCGCTGGGCTACCTTCAGTCGTCCGCCGCTGCGGACTCTATCACTCTCATCACTCATGACTCATCACTTTGTTTTGTTCTCTCCCGACGCCATGAACCCGCGCGTCAATCTGCCGGGGTCTCCTGATTTCTCCACTTCGCTCAGCCAGAAGTTGAAGCCGTTCAAATTGCTGTCCGGCGGATCGCCCGGGTTGCGATGCAGGTAGCCAAAATAGTGAAGCAATACCAGCGAGCGGTTCTCTTCCCGCGCCACAAAATCCCGATTGTTGACGAGCGCCAACAGCACCTGCGCCCGGGTCGTCGCGCCGCTCTGGAGTTGATCGACAAACGCGCTGTGTTCTGCTTCAGCCAGGGCAATGCCTGCATTCGCCGCCAGCGCATCAACGAATCGTTCGTTCGTCGTACGACTTGTAAAGCGCCTTGAACCTCGGTCGCTCAACCCAGTTGCGGGCAAACTCGTTCAGGTTAGTCTCCAGTTGCTGTTGCTGGTCGGGCGAGATTTGCCGCTACTCCTCTGCCGACCAGTTCCGCGTCGGCGAGGAACTCAGTGTAGCGCGGCATTTCTCCAAAAGACGCGACATAGAAACGATAGATCGCCTGGCTCCACCGGCGATACCGGCCCAACGCGTTGACCGGATCTTCCTTGACCAGCGTTGCCCATTCGCGGGTTTCAAACACGAACGGCAGCGGCGCCATCAGTCTTTGCCTCCGGCTCAGTCTTCACAATCGCGTAGAGATCGTCGCGGCCGTCGAAGCGGTTGACGAAGCGCAGCCTGCCTGCCGCCACCGCGCTCGCGAGAAAGGCTTCGTAGTCGATGCGGCGCTCGGGCTCGATCAGGTTGTTTTCGATTACCAGGTACGAGGCCGGCACGGCTTCGAGGAAGGTCATGAACTTTTCCGGGATCGGTCCGGCCAAGGTCGCAACTTCAATCTCAGTTTCATAGGGCGAACTAAAACCAGAGATGCCGACAATCATCGGCTTTCATGTGGTCCGCCGAACGCAGGACGTGACGATGGTTGACATGCTCATTCGCCGGCAGGACCACAACCCCGCCGCGCATTGGCGTTTCTTTGAGCCGCAGCGTCACCCCATCCGGAAACACGTCGCCGCGCATGAATTTCAGCGGCGCGACGTTGAGTTCCAACAACAGCAAAGCTGCAAATACGGCAAAGACCACGGCCGGACGCCGGCGGGGGTTTCGTTCCCGAAAAATCTCCGCGAGCCGCCGGACGCCGAGCCCGGCAAGAATAGCGAGACCGAGATACGCGATCATCGCGCCGCGCACGGCGACGCGCATGCTCCTGAAAAGCGGCAACAGGTCATAGAGGATGCGATAAAGAAGAAGTTCCAGCCGAGCGAGTAGCAAAAGCCGATGATGGTCAAGGCGAGACCGATCCAGAAAGCGTCGCTGCGTCCATCCGAGCGGAGCGTCTGGATAAAGTTTTCGTTGACGCCGCGTCGCAGGAAAGCCGGATAGGCCAGACACAGCCTGGCGATGATCGCAAAGCGAGCAGCGCGAGCGCGCGTTCCGAGGTGACGTAGTTGTAGAGACCGCCGAGGGCGCCCGTGCGGTCGTAACCGATCGCCGGAATCGAGATTATGAACGCGAAGACGGCGAGGCCGTCGAGTCGCCTCCAGCCACTTTGAGCGGGCTTGATTGTCCGATCGGTTTTCGTCTCTTGTTCGCGGTTGCTCTTCCGAGATCTGAGATTTGAGATTTGAGATCTCAGATCTCCGCGAGTCGTCTGAACTTTCAGATCGCAAAGGCTGAGTAACAACGCCGCCAGTGAAAGCAGAATCGGCAGCAACCCGGGAAACAGCCTGAACCTGCCGCCATCCGGCAGATTGTTGCCCATCCATGCCACAATTTGTTTCGCGGTTCAGCCGCAAGCCAGTGGCTGGGCAAAGCTGACCAGGACCTGACTTCATCGATGCCGCGCTTGAAGTTGTAGAGTCTCGCGGCGATGAAATAAGGCAGCATGAACGGCAGCAGCCCCAGCGACGCAGCGCCAAGCGCTACCGCACCGCGGCGCCAAAACTCGCGGTCACGCCAGATGCCATAACGCGTCAACAGGATTGCAGCGGTGACGACAAACGGCAGCAGCGTCAACGTGAACCAGGAAATCGTAGTCAACCCCGACATGAAGAACGCCACGCCCAGCCACACCGCGCGCCGCTGGCTGCGCCGGCGCGCAAACAACACCAGCGCCTCAAGCACCAATGGCATCCACGGGGAAAACAGGTAGAACCACCCAGCGACATCAGCAGGAAACGAAACGGCACAAACGCGAAAATAATTCCAGCGATCCAGGCGGGGCCGGTGCAGCCGGTGAGCGGTGCGCACCAGGCGAAAACGCTCCGTAGCCGCAGGCGGCGAAACCGAGAAACACCGCCACCGCGTGCACCGTCAAGGGACGCGCACCAAGCGCGAAGAATGGAAAGAAGAGCAACGCGATCCCGTACGAGTGTTCGCTGAACGCGAGTGTATAGCGCAGCGGGTAAAACAGGTTCGAGTGAAAGAGGTTGAGCGGATCGGTGAACGTCTGGTGGTAGTCCCACCAAAGAACCCACGACATGAAATACGGATCGCCGGCGTCGACAACGGCGTCGCGCAGGCGCGTCACGTAGGGCCACGTCAGGATTGAGGTGAACAGGCAGAAGGTGAGGAAGACCAGAACTTCGCGCACGAACCGGTTACAGCTCTTCACGCGCGTGAAGAGGCCACGGGTTCGCGTTTTGATTTGCTCGCCTTCGCCCTCAGGCTGCACAGCTAATGCGGTTGGCATCTTAATGGACAAGTAGGTTCGATGCTGCGGACGTTTCTGTCACCGCTTCAGGCCTCGAAGGGCCGGCAGTTAGTAGCCACGTCCGTCAGGGCGTGGATCGAAGTAACTTCACCTTCGTGAGGCCTCAAAGGGCCGACACTTCATGTCATCTTCAGTCGCCGTTTGTTCCGCACCTGCGGCGCTCGTTCTACCGACTGGCTGTTGATCCACACCCTGATGGGCTGGCTACCACTACCGGCCCTGCGGGCCTCGACGCTTCGAGTTCCGACTGGTCGCCGAAGCCGAGTCGTTCCTCAACTACATACAACGGCCGGCGCTTCACTTCAGCGTAGATGCGGCCAATGGTACTCGCCGATGATCCCGAGCGTGACCAACTGCGCGCCGCCGATAAACAGCACCGCCGTGAAGATCGAAGTCCAACCGCGCACATAGCGGTCGGTGTAGAGACGAATGATGAGCGCGTACACAATTCCCGCGAAGGCGAGTCCAATCGACAGAAAGCCAACCCACAACGCGAGCCGGAGCGGCGTCAGCGAAAAGAGAGCACACCGTCAGCGGCAAACTGCAGCATCTTAAACAGTGGATACTTGCCTCGCCCGCGCGTCGCTCCGCGCGACGGTACATTACGGCCGCCTGACGAAAACCGATCCAGCTCACCATGCCGCGCAGGAACCGATCGCGTTCGGCATCGCCAGCAACACGTCAACCACTTGCCGGTCAAGCAAACGGAAGTCGCCGACGTCGAGCGGTATCTGCAACCTTCGAAAGTCGATTGATGAGAAGCGGTAGAAAGAGTTTGGCGGTCCGGAGTTTGAACGCAGTCTCGCCTCGGACGATCGGTGCGCATCCCGTAGACCACGTGATAGCCGTCGCGCCAGCGTCGCCACCATCTCGGGAATAACTCCGGCGGATCCTGCAGGTCAGCATCGATTATCACCACTAGCATCGCCGGCAGCGTGTTCGAGGCCGGCGCTGACGGCGAGCTGATGGCCGAAGTTGCGCGACAACCGCACCACGCGCGCGTGCTCGTCGCGGCTTTGAATCCTTGCGCAAGCGGTCAAGAGTCGCGTCGTTGCTGCCGTCGTCAACGTAAACGATTTCGAAGTCGGTGCCTCGAGCACGGCCAACGCGGCGACAAGTTGGCGGTGGGTCTCGAGCGATGACCTGTTCTTCGTTGTAGCAGGGAACGACTACAGAAATGAGCATCCTGAATCCTTCAGTCCCCGAATCCCGATTGGGCGTGCGACTTTATTCACAAACGGAGCGTTTTCAAGCGCCAACGGTGTGCAATATGCCTGGCGTAGCCCCAGATTGATGCGCAGACTGTAACACGAGCATTGAAGGCGCGAAGCAGTTAATAAACTAGACACGACACGCGTGTGGCTGGTGATCGTCTTCAGCGTTTTCAGTCGCTACTGAGTCTGAATCCGATGTAATCGGGTGTTGCCCCGGCTATTACATCTCGCACCGTTGGCGCTGACAGCGATGACTTTCAAATTGTCGCCCGATGGTCCGGTGGTATAAAGTCCGCTCTTCCCAATGAAACCACTGCCTGCCTCGCCGAAACCCTCCGCCGCCTCGCACGAGATCAGCAGCGTACGTGCGTCGCTTTTCCGCGTTCACGCTCTCGCGACTAATCGTGCTCGTCATTTTTGTGATGGTTGGGGTGATGACGACGGCGCCCGACGCGGCTCCCGGCCACATCGACACGCATATCTCGGTGACGCATCTATCGTTCGCGCGCATCATGCAGCAGCAAGTCGCGACCGCCGACGTAAATTGGTACCTCGGCATTGCCGAGCACGGTTACGAACAAATGCCTTTCAACGCGGACGTGCCGCGCCACTGGGCCTTCTTTCCACTCTTCCCTTTGCTGTGGCGATTCGCGGCTCAGGTGACCGGGGAGTTTGTGCTGACCGGCATGGCGCTCTCGCACCTGTTGTTCCTGCCGGCGCTCTTTCTGCTCCATCGCGTGTGCATGCAGTTTGGCCTGAGCGCGGACGACGCGGACCGCGGCGTTTTTTATCTCGCGGTTTTCCCGACGAGCTATTTTTTTCGTTGCCGCTGCCCGAGTCGTTGTTTCTATTGCTGACGGTAGCCAGTTATTATTTCGCGAAAAGCGAACGTTGGTGGCTCGCTGGAATTTGCGGCGCCCTCGCGTCGGTAACTCGCACGTCCGGAATCCTGTTGTTGCCGGCGCTCGCGGTGCTCTTCTGGGAAACGTACCGGCCGGCGCTGCAACTCCGCAACGCCCGCACCTGGCGCAAAGAGGCGCTCGCGTTGTTGCTTGTGCCGCTGGGGCTGTTCGCGTTCATGATCTATCTGCATTTCCTTACCGGCAACGCTTTCGCATTCAAGGGCGCGATGGCGGCGTGAGGTCGCAAAGGCGGGCTCATTCATCGCTCCGCTGTTTGAATATCTGCGACGGCCGGGCGAAATCGCGCAGCATTGGAATTTCAAACTGGTGAACTTTCTGGCAGCCACTCTGGGGCTTGCTTGCGGTCTGGCACTCGTGAAGCGACGCCAGTATCCGCTCGCGCTTTATACGTTGCTGTCGCTGCTCGTCGCGCTTTCGTCGTCGCTGCTACAGTCGCAAGCGCGTTACGCGATGGTCGTTTTCCCGTTTACATTGTGCTTGCAACCTGGGGTCGGCGCGCGAAAGTTGATCGGTTGATTCTCGCCGTCTTCGTGACTGTGTTCGCGCTGATGACCGCGCTGTTCGCGGCGCACTACACGCTCGCGTTATCGTGACAAGCACCCGCGCCAAGGCTTGGGCCAGACAACTAACTCATCCGGCTGACTCAGCCAAGCCTTCCGGCTGACCAGCCAAGCCATCCGGCTGACCGAGCTTCCAGCTGACCAAGCCATCCGGCTGACCAGCCAAGCTTCCGCCTGAGCCAGGCCTTCCGGCTGACCAGCCAAGCCTTCCGGCTGACCAGCCAGCCTTCCGGCTAACCAGCCAGAACGCCAAAACTCCCAGCAAATACGCCTGGTTATTCTAAAAAGCAGGGGAGGCGCTGTTCGCCGCACATTTCACGCTGGCGTTGTCGTGAAAAGCAGAATTAAGGACTCAGAATTCAGGAGTCAGGAGCGCTCCGAATAAGGGAAACTGTTTTTGATTCCAATTACTGACCACTGATCACTGACCACTATCAACTGACTCTGACCTTTGCTCTTCCGCTCGCTGCTGGCTGCGCTGGTAGAAGTAAGAAACGACGAGCAGGATCGCTACCGAGCATGATGAATGAAATGATCCGGTAGACGCGGTCAAGCGAGGACAAGTCCCAGATAAACACCTTGAGCGTTGTTAACGAGAGTAGCGCCAGCCCCATAACCCGCAGCGTACGCAGGCGGCGGGCCTGGCCGGCCACCAGCATTCCGCTGGCATACAGTCCCCACACGACCGAGAGCGAAAGCTGCCTCGCCAATTTCAGGTCTCGCAATCGCTCTGCGAAGGCACTCGGAATCCCGCGCCGCCCCCACGCTGCTCACTTCCGCCGTGATCTTCGCGTCATAGTAGCCGGCGGCCTGCGCGCTCAGCGCGACGATGGCCAGCAGGTTGGCGCCGACAGTGATGACCTGACGCACCAGTGGTGCCTCCTCAAAGCCAGCACCTGATCGCCCGTAAACTCGCGCTACCAGCCAGAGAGCTCGCGACAAAAAATCGCGAATGCGCCAAACGTCCGGTTTAGTATCAACGTGTGCCACGCTGCGTCGTAGTAAATCAGGGTCGCGAGAACCAACGGAGTTGTGAGCGCCAGCAGCAGCAGTCCACCCCAGCGCCAGGCTCGCGAGCGACGCCACACGCCAAACCACGAACCCGCCCGTCGCGTAGAGTGTCCAAATCAGTGCGAGCGTAAAGATCGTGCCTTCCTGAAACTCGCCCAAGCCTGCAGTGGGCGATTCCGCCAGCGCGGCGACGGTCGACAGGCGGTCGTAGTAACCCATCACTTCCAGGCTGAGCGCCGTAAGCGCAAGCACGTTCGCCGCACCTGATGATCATGGGACGCACCAGCGGCTGCTCCGGTTCGTCGGCGCCCGGCGTCCGGCCGTAAAGCCAGGCGGCAACCGCGAGCGCAGCCACGAGCACTGCGTAGGTTAAGAAAGTCAGGTTGAAGACCGGCAGATGCCACGACGCCGCGTAGAAAGTAGAATCGATGACAACGACTTTGCAGATCGCCGCCAGCAGCAAAGCAACCCGCCCCAACGCAACAGCGTAGACCGCCGCAGCACTCCCACCGCCAATGTCGTCGCTGCATAGACCGTCCACAACGTGGAGATCGAGAACTGCCTGGCGTTCTCGATTGAACTGAGCAAGGTCGCCTGTGTCGGAGCTTGTCGCGACAGACTCAGCGGTGAAGTAGGCATTCAAATCGAGCGACAAAAGGGTCAGCGCCACAGCGTTACCCGTCAGCACCAAAAGTCCTGACTGTCTCGCGTTCGTGCCCGTACTCGTCGAGTTCGCCCGAACGTTTCCAGAGCCAGGCAGCGCCTGCCAGCGCGCCGACAAGCGCCGGCGCCTGAAAGCGCGCGCCGGTTCAGCAGCGGTACGAATGAAGGATCCACTCCGTACGCGAACTCGGGCATGTCCCAGGCAAACCAATGAACCACCACCCACGCAGAAAACTGCGATCGCGGCATGGCGCGCGGCCCTTTCGCCGGAGCGCAAACCAACCCACGTCAGCATGAGCGCCTCGACTGCCCAAACAATCGTTACCCAGTGGAGCTCAAGCTGAATCGCCACCGCGACGGTCAGAAACGTCGCCGCTGCGCCCACATAGCTGTACCTGAGCAGACGGTCGTCGGCACTCCAGCGCCAGGTCGTAGAAAAGCCCGGTGAAGAAAATCGAGACGAGCAGCGCCTGCGGTGGCGGCGTTGTGTGATCGAAACCCGCGTCGGAAAGCATCGCGTAGCTAATGCCGAAATAGAACGTGGCGTTGGCGATGGCGAGGGCTACGTCGAACCAGCGCGTCGCCCGACCCGGTAGTACGTTGTGGAAGATAGCGAGCAGCGCGTAGAGCAGGAAAACACACTGAGGGAAGAAGAGCGTCGTCCAAACCTTTCCCGGTGAATAAAACTCGTCAGCCCAGCCAAGCGTCATCACCACCAGTGCCGGCGAACGAGAGGAAGTCGAGGCTGCGCCAGCGCTTGAAATAGGCCACGGCGAGTACGCCCGCATCGAGCAGCGCAACGTAGGTGAACAATCCAATCTCATTGTCCACGCCCGTCGATAACAACACTGGCGTTAAGAACCCGCCGACGAGTCCGAGGATAGCTACTCGGCAGCGCGTTCAGGCGCACTGACAGCAACAGCACTGCCGTTGTCGTCACCGACGGCCATCAGCAGGAAGGCCGCTGGCTGCCCGATGAGGTGGTAGAGGTTGTACGCGGCGAAGTCGGACAGATACAAGATGAGGATGCCGCCTCCCGAAATGATCGTAGGCGTAGGCGCTCATGCCGCGCCGTCGCAGGCGCTCTCCCACATAGAGCAACGTCACGCCCACGAGCGCGGAGAGACTGATACGCGCCGGCGGGGCCGATCCACTGTTGGTCGAAAGCAAACTTTAGAAAAAGCCGACGCCGATAGTGACCGCGATGATGCCGATCCAATTGAACCAGCGACCGCCGATGGCCGATTCCAGGTCGCGGCGCTTCGGTTCGCGGACCGCTGCAGCGTGATCTGCGTCATCCGTCGCCGCCGGCATCTCAACCGGCGCATGCAGGCTAAGCGGAGCCGTAGCCTCTCTCCTCGGGTAGGTACGCGAGGCAGACGTTTCGTTCATCCACGAATGAGTCGCGGGGTTTCGAGTGGCTCGCTGTCCGACCAGGTATGCATCGCAGGCTCGGGCACCTGGGCCGCGACTGGCGTTGATCGAGGTTGGGGGTGGAGTTTGGGGTGGAGTCTGCGTCGAGTTGGCTCCGCAGTCTTCAGGTCTTCCGTTTCGACTTGAGACGCGGCTGGAGGAGTCTCGCGGCGCTCGCTCGCGAGCGGTTCAGGTGGAGCGGTTGCCGGTGGTTCTCGATTCCTAAATGCTGCTCGATGGAATGCAGGCGCGCGGTGTTCGTTCCCAGCACGCGCTCCATGAGGTCAAGGCGTTCGATGAGTTGTTCGAGTATTTCCTGCGAGGACTGGCTTCGGCCATCTGCTCTCCTGAGGTTCCCAGTGAAACAGGCCCGAGGTTCTCGCGCCCCGGCGACGCGCCACATGATAGGGTAGGGGCGACGAAAGCGGAAGACTGCGGACGAACTGAGAGATATCTCAAATTCTGTTCCGGGAGACTCAGCCTCCGAAACTCTGGTGCGAAGACCTGAAAGACAACGCTAAACCGCAAAGGTTGCTCTAGCGCGAGACGCGAAGTTTCGCAAAGAAAATATTTGCAGTTTTTAAACTGACCCATTATCAATGAGTGGCAAATTGTGTTGGCGACGGAACTGCATGACAATACTCACAACCAACAGGCTTGGGAAAACTAACTCTGAACTAATGACCTGCAGTTCCGCTGCTGTTTGCTGTCTGCTGATTGCTGTTTGCCTTTTTATGAGACTCGCTTACTTCAGTCCACTGAATCCACAGCCTTCCGGTATTTCCGACTACAGTGAGGAACTCTTGCCCTATCTTCGCGGCGGCGGCGGAGATTACTCTTTTCGTTGACGGCTTCCAACCCGCAAACGCGGAAATCCGATCGCGCTTTGCTTACCACGACTACGCCCGGGACCCGGCGGTGCTCGGGACGCTCGAGGACTACGACGCCATCGTCTACCACATCGGCAACGATCACCGCTATCACGCTCGGATGATTGAGGTGGCGCGCGACCATCCCGGCATCGTCGTGTTCCATGACTTTGCGCTGCAGGATTTTTCCTCTGGCCTGGCCCAGGAACGCGGCCGCCCGGAACTCTATCTCGAAGAAGTGTTCGCGTGTCACGGTTACGACGCGACGCGTAACGCGGCCGAGGCACTGGAACGCGGCAGCACGCCACCGCTGCTCGCGCTGCCAACCGACTTTCGCTCAATTGCCGGCTGGCGCACAGCGCGGAAGGCATCATAGTGCATTCGGAGTGGAGCCGCGCGCGCTTTTGCCGGGAGCGCGCCCACCATTCCCGTCGCTCACATCAACATGCCGATCAAGCCTCGCGCGAACCCGAAGCTGAATTCCCAATTGCCCGCCTCAAAGGAAACGGCGGAAACCAACGGCGTGGTGCAAATTGCCAACTTCGGACTGATCACGCCCGGCAAAGGAATCGAAAAAGCCTTACGCGCACTCGCGTCGCTCAAAGCAACTCATAGCTTCCACTACACGCTCGTCGGTGAACCTAATTCCTTTTCGACGTGCGGACCCTGGTTCGCAAGTACGACATGGAAGACCGGGTCACGATCACTGGACACGTTGAGCTCCGGGAGTTTGAACAGCGGATTGGGACGACTGACATCGCTATCAACCTGCGCGAGCGTACGGTTGGCGAAACCTCCGCAAGCTCTCTGCCGCATCATGGCCGCCGGCGTGCCCGCAATCGTTTTCAACGTGGGTGCGTTTCAGAGTTACCGAGTGATGCGGTGGTAAAAATAGACCACGACGAACACGCGGATGACTTGCTGACTGCTTACCTCCGCCGGCTGATTGAAGACGAGAGTCTGCGCGAGCGCATTGGCGAAAACGCGCACCGCCACATCGTCGAGCATCACGATATTGAAACCAGCGCCTTGCGGTACCTCGATTTCATCCGGCAGGTAATCCGCCTTACGCCCGCGCAAACGGTTTCTGCATAACGTCGCCGACGAAATATCTGCGCTTGGCATCCGGGGAAACGATGACGCTTTGCTGCGTGGGGGTCGCGACGGAAGTCGCAGCGCTGGGCGTAGAGTCGTCGGGCGCCGGTGGCAGTCAGGTTGTGCTGAGAGCCCAGACATCCTCTGTGCCTTCGGCGCCGCAGGATGCAGACACGATGTCTGCGCTCCCGGCAATAGAGGTACCCTCAGGGCGCATGCCCGCGCCACCGGGACTCGACTACAAACGCGCGGCGCTCGAGTACCCAGGTCTCGCTCGACGCCGAACGCAGCTACTATCTGCGCACGAAGCCCTTCTACAACCTCGCGCACAAACCGGCGAAAGCACACCGGCTACGGCATGGATCCCGAGACGCACCGCCATTTCAGCGACTTCGCAAACATGGCTGTCGCGCTCGCTTTGCCTGCCGGTGCGAAGATTCTTGATGTGGGTTGCGGCTCCGGCTGGCTCAGCGAATATTTCGCGCGACTCGGCTACGACGTCACCGGCATCGACATCAGCGACGACCTCATTCGGATGGCGCGCGAACGCGTCGCGAGTGTTCCCTACAATCTGGACCACGAGTCCGCGATCAGTTGCCGCTTTCTAACGCACGACATCGAGACCGGGCCGCTCACCCTGGGCGAAACGTTTGACGCCGTCATCTGCTACGACTCGCTGCATCACCTGGTCGATGAGCGCGCCGTGTTTCGTCACCTCGCCGCAATGCTCGGCGTAGGTGGACTGCTGTTTATTCTCGAAGGCCATAAGCCGGCGGCTGGTTCCGCGACGGAGGACGAACTGCGTGAAGTGATGCGCGAGTATGGCACGCTCGAGTCGCCATTTAGTACTGACTACCTGCGGCGGTTACTCGACACTAACGGCTTTGCTGTGGTCGGCGACTACGTGAGTGTCAACGGCCTCTTCGAACGTGAGATGCTCGAAAGCGGGGCCTCTCCCGACCGCGGTGGCCCCGCCAACGCGAGCGAGCCGGCTGATGCCGCGAAGCTGCGGCTGCCACTCACCACCGTCGCCACCGATTACCATTACCTTACCTGCATGAAGGTCACCGAAAACGCGCCGGCGACGAGTGTGCCTGACAGCCGCGCGCCGGGAATATTGCGCGCTGAGTTCACGCTGCGCGAGGTCTCCACCGCGGCGCGTCGCGCCCGGAACGAAATTCGAAGTTAAGCTGAGTATTCGAAACGCCGGCGACACGCTTTGGCTGAGCGGCCAGACGGTGCGGGCTGGGGTGGTGATGCCGGGGCTCAAGATCCTGAACGAGAGCGGCGAAACTGTGATTGAGCTTCACGGTCACCCGCTGCTGCCGCGCGCGGTCGCGCCGGGGCAAAGCGTGGCGCTCGAAATTCAATTCGCGGCTCCGGAGAAACCGGGCACCTACACCGCTAAGATTGATCTGGTTGACCAGCACGTTTGCTGGTTCGAGGGCGTGGTCTCGCAGCCGCTCGTGTTCGGGTTTGAGGTGAAACGCGAGAGCGCCTAGCGGTAGTTTCCTGAGCGCCTTTGGCGCTGTTGCATCGAAATGACGAGTGACGAAATCCAGCGGAGCTGAAGCGACTGGAGCCGTGGTTCCACCGCATAGATCTCGGCGACGGCGCTCTTTACCAAAACCGAGAGCGTGATGGGCGAGCCGGTGGACCATCCGTTTGGCCCCTGGCAGACGATTCAAAAACTGCTGCCGCCTGACCTCAGCGGTAAGACGCTGCTCGACGTCGGTTGCAACGCCGGCTTTTACGCTTTCGAGGCGAAGCGACGCGGCGCGCCAAACGCGTGCTGGGAGTTGACGGCCAGCGCCAGCACGTGCGCCAGGGGTTGTTTGTTCGCAGAGCGCTCGGGCTCGAGGTTGAGTTTCGCCGGCTAAACGTTTACGAACTCGAGCCCGCGCAACGTGGGACAGTTTGATATCACACTCGCGCTCGGTCTGCTTTATCACTTGAAGCATCCGATCCTCGCGCTCGAAAATCTTTACCAGGTTACGAAGGAACTGCTCGTGATCGAAACCGCGATCATGCCGCCGGAGCGCACGCCGGGATCATTCATTCATCCACTCGGCGAGCAACAAGTGCTTGCTCCATCCGCTCGCCTACGTCGAAAACCCGGCCGGCGCGAAGGAACAGGTCTTCAATTGGTTTTTGCCGAGCGTCGCGGCGCTGGTGGCGCTGCTCAGGAATACGGGCTTCGCGGAAGTTGAAGTAGTCGAGGTAAAGAACGAACGTGCCACAGTGGTTTGTCGCCGGGCGACGGTGACGACAACGGCCACGAACGCGGACGACGATCTCAAAAAGTTCGCCGGTCAGGTGCAGCTTGTAGACGGACCCGAAACCTGACCCCCATCCGCAGAGTTAGACGTTTCGCCTGCGCGTGGAAAACACGGGCCTCGCACGCTGGCCTGCCGTCGGTGAGACAGGGCGAGAGTTGATAGCGTTGATAGCGAGCAAGGGAGCCGTATCGCTTGGTTCACATCTGCTCAAAACAAACGAAGACGAGGTGGAATGGGACTACGGCCGCGCGCGCCTGCCTCGTGATTTGGAACCCGGCGAGACCGCGACGCTTCGAATTCACGGTGCTGCGCGCCTGAGACGCCGGGCCGGTACATCGTGGAGTTCGACCTGGTCGCCGAACACGTCACCTGGTTTGAAGACCACGGATCAGGGAACGTTAAGACACGAACTCACCGTGAAGTAGTCCAAAGTCCAGGGTTCAAATGTCCAAAGTCTGTCTTGGTCAGGTCGAACCGCTGACACGTCAGATGTTCAATCCGCGCAAAACAGACTTTGGACTTTGCCGGACTTTGACTTTGCTACGTTCTTACGGCCACGATCGTCGAGCGCTCCTCAAACCGGTCGCCGTACATGTAGTAATACTGCGCGTGGCTGGGCAATACAATCAGGAACAGCAC
>ERZ1370068.9141-contig-7940_pt1 | contig 31717 bp, 50 predicted proteins | sample MGYA00561227_ERZ1370068 | MGnify/ENA primary metagenome ERZ1370068 (study PRJEB38410, sample SAMEA6850437) | metagenome | study: Metagenomic assessment of the ecological functions of the soil: analysis of the soil microbiota associated with the...
TCAGTTACTGCATTGCTGCTCGCGCGCTCGCCGGCGAGGCAAGGCAGGCTCCATGCAACGCCGCCAACGCCGAAACCTCGCCGGCGCGGACTCGAACGTCGCATCGCGCCGATCGTCACAGGGGGCGGTCTGGCTCCCTCGTCGTGGTCATCCTGCGGGCGCTGCTCAACTTCGGCTTCGGTCGCTACGAGCGCCGCCTTGCCGAGATCGGACCCGTCGGTGGCAGCGCGTCGCCGCACGACGTACAGCTTCCTCCTGCGGATCGATCGTGCGCGCTCGTCGCGATCATCGGCATCTGGAGCGTCCTCTCGATCTTCCCGGCGACGCAGGAGGTCGCTCGTGCGTTCCTCGGCTCGGCAGCCGTGCTCTGCAGTCATCGCCGGCCTCGCGCTCACCACGCCGTTCGGCAATCTCGGGTCGGGCGTTCTCCTGGCGTTCACGCAGCCGATCAAGCTCGGCGACCGGATCAACCGTCGACGAGCCATACGGGCGCTCGTGGACGACATCACGCTGAGCTACACCGCGCTGACGACGGACGAGGGTCGACGGATCTTCGTGCCCAACACGCGCATGGTCTCGACGACGCTCGGTCAACCGCTCCGTCGACGACCCGCGACGGCTCGTGACGGTCGACCTTCCGGTACGACTCGGAGCCTCGCTCGCCGACGCGAGGCGGATCACACTCGAAGCGGCCGCGAACGTTCCACAGGGAGACGATCTCGCGATCTACGTGCAGATCGGTGACATCACCGAGAGAACCGCCTGGCTGCACATCGTCGCCTACGCCCGTTCACGGCCGACGTCTCGCAGGTCGCGAGCGAGATCCGCGAAGAGACGGCTCGCGGCGCTCGCGTCCGCCGAGCTCCTTCCCGCCGCCTAGAGCTCGAAACCCTCGCCGGGACGCAGGACGCGAAGCTCGACATCCGGCGCGGCGTCGTTCAACGCGGCCTCGAACTCGAGCGGCGGCATATCGACGAACCTCGGCTTGCCCTTCAGCCTGAGGTGGATGGGAAGTACGTGCCCCAGTGGATCGGGATCACGAGCTCGGACGAATGCGCGCGACCGCCTCGGCAGCCCGCGTCGGATCGAGATGCCCGCCCCCACCGAGGTCAGGGCCCCAGCCCCAGATCGGAATGAGCCCGACGTCGACGGATCCGAGCTCGCCCATTCCGTCGAAGAGGTCCGTGTCTCCGGCGAAGTAGATCGACTTCGAGCCCGAGATGACGTAGCCGACGCGGCTCGCCGACAGCCCCGATCGGGCTCCGGCTTGCCGTCGTGCACGGCAGGGACGCGCGAATCTCGAGCGCCCCGATGGCGAGCGTCTCGCCTTCCGCGACCTCCAGCACGCTCTCGAACCGGCGCTTGCGCAGCATTCCGCCGAGCCCGCGCGGGACGACGACAGGCATCTGCTTGCCGAGCTTCTCGAGCGAGGGAAGGTCGAGGTGGTCGTAGTGCGCGTGCGAGATGAGGACCGCGTCGACACCGCGTGCGCGATCGCTGGCGGAGACCGGGAGTCGAGCGCGCGCAGGTGAGCGACGCGGTTGCGCAGGAGCGGATCGGTCAGCAGGCGCACGCCGTCGAGATCGACGAAGACCGTCGCATGCCCGACGTATTCGATGCGTCCCACTCTGGAACGCGCAGAGGCCGCGGAGTCAGACCTGCGCGGTCTTACCAGTCGCGCTCGTCATACACAGTCTTTGAGGCCCTGCGCCTCCGGGAGCGACTCGAGCTTCTTCAGCGTGTTGTTCTCGATCTGGCGGATGCGCTCGCGCGTGACGCCGAACGCCTGGCCGACCTCCTCGAGCGTGCACGGCTGCGACCCGTCGAGGCCGTAGCGCAGCTCGATCACCCGGCGCTCGCGCTCGGGCAGCGCGGACGAGCGCGATCTCGACGTCCTCGCGGCGGAGCGACGAGCGACGCCGTGTCGAACGGCGACTCGGCCTGCGTCGTCCGGGACGAAGTCGCCGAGCGACGGAGTCCTCCTCCTCGCCGATCGGCTTCTCGAGCGAGATCGGGCAGCTGCGCCATGCGCAGGATCTCGCGCACCTCGTCGGTCGTCGATCTCGAGCTCCTCGGCGATCTCCTCCGGACGCGGCTCGCGGCCGAGCCGCTGCACGAGCTGGCGCTCGATGTGGACGACCTTGTTCAGCTTCTCGACCATGTGCACCGGGATCCGGATCGTGCGCGCCTTGTCGGCGATCGCCCGCGTGACCGCCTGGCGGATCCACCAGGTCGCGTACGTCGAGAACTTGTAGCCCTTGCGGTAGTCGAACTTCTCGACCGCGCGGATGAGGCCGAGCGAGCCCTCCTGGATCAGGTCGAGGAAGGTGAGGCCGCGCCCGAGGTAGCCCTTCGCGATCGAGACCACGAGCCGGAGGTTCGCCTCGATCATGTGCTGCTTCGCGATTCATGTCGCCGCGCTCGATGCGCTTCGCGAGCGAGACCTCCTGGTCGGCGGTCAGGAGCGGCACCTTGCCGATCTCACGCAGGTAGAGGCGGAGCGAGTCGAGCGACGGCTCCACGGTGAGGTCGAGCTTCGGCTCGACCTTCTCCTCCTCGACCGGCGATCGGCTCGTGAATGCGGGAGATCCTTGTGCTGCTCGCCCTCGACGAGCTCGATCGCAGTGGTCGATCAGGTACGTGTAGAAGTCCTCGATCTGCTCCTTCGTGAGCTCGACGTCGTCGAGCCCAGCCACGATCTCGTCGTACGTGAGGAACCCTTCTCGAGCCCTTGCTCGACCAGGCGTTGAAGCTCCTCGACCTCTGGGAGGGCGATATCGACGGACAGCATGGCAGGGCTTTCTCCTTCGCGCTCGAACGGATACTGACCTTGCACCACACACTGAGCCGGCCCGCCTGCCGCCCCGGCTCCACCACCAAAGCGCGCGGATACTAGTCCGGAAAACGCGAGTTGTGGAAGGGGGTCCGATTGGTTAACGTGCGCGGAGGCTCGCCGACGACCTCGCCGCGCGAGTTCTCGACCGGGACGTTCGCGAGGTCTCCGGCATCGAATCCGAGCCGCGCGAGGAACGCGGCGAGCGCGCTGCGGAGCGGGCGCTACGCGCCGTCCTCGACCTTGAGCGCGATCCCGAGGCCTGACCGTCCAGCACAGAGAGCCCCTCCGCACGCACCCTTCGCGACCCAGCCGTCGCCGAGTCGCATGAGCTCGCGGTCGGCCGCGCCGTCGCCGCGGATGAGCTCCGGACGAGCGCCGCATCGCTCGGCAGCGCGCGTCGCCGCCAGTCGAGCGTCTCGAGCCGCGAGAACGCAAACGCCATCCGCTCGAGTGTCAGCGCGTGGGTCACAACGCCGCAGCCGTCGATCGCCGCCGGCGAGCGAGTTCGGCTCGAGATCGGCGGCGGTCGCGATCTGCAGCCCGCATGAGCTGCTGGCACGGATGCGACTCGAGCCGGTAGCCCGCGATCGGCCAGCCACGCTCGCGACAGAGGAGCAGCATCGCCGCGTGCTTGCCCGAGCAGTTGTGTTCGAGGCGTGTCGGCTCCGGGCCGCACTCGAGGTCGTCCTCTGTCGCGTCCGGCCTTGGCGAGCAGGCTCCGCACGCGGCTCGAGCTGTTCGGGCCGATGGAGGTGAGAGGCGCAGGCGATCGCGACCTCGGCATCGCTCGGATCGGGTCGCGCGCGAACGATGGGCAACGCCTGGAACGGCTTCGCCGAGCTCGCGGAAGAGCGTGCTGAGCTCCGGGTCTCCGCACGAGTCGACGACCTTCCCTCCGGACACGGCGACGGCGTGCACGCGATGCCGTCGCCTCGACGATCTCACCGCGCCAGACCTCGACCGACGATCGGCTCCACTGGCGGCGGAGCCTAACGCCGCTTGCCAATGGTCGGGATTTACCGTATGTTCCGCGATCATCGACCGGATTACCCGGACTACGACCTCGACGACGTCCTCGTCGTCCGACGACCTGAAGCAGCTCCGCGCGCTCCGGCGACGTGCTGCGCGCCCGCATCGTCGATGCTCTGCTTCGCGAGCGGGCGGCGAGCACGACCGCAGCTCGCAGCCGTCCTCGAGACACCGAAGGGAACCGTCGGTCACCACCTCAAGGTGCTCGAGACGGCGGGGCTCGATCCGCGTCGTCGCGGACGCGGCAGGTACGCGCGGTGACCGAGAAGTTCTACGGCCGCGTCGCACGCCTCTTCGTCATCGAAGGGCGACGAGTCCGTGCCGAAGAGCTGCGAGGTGGCGGCCTGGCGGCGATGATGTTGCGCCAGGCTGCGGACGAGCTGATGCGCTCGCGGCGACGACGAGTGGCACGTCCGCCTGCATCCACGTCCGGCTCGACCGCCGCGAACGACGCCGCTTCGAGCGGCGGCTGAACCGCCTCGTCGCGGACGTCCAGCGCGCCGACGAGCCCGACGGCAGGAGCTACGCCTCGCCTACGCGCTCTTCCGCGCCGCCACTGCCTCCGCGAGCAGCGACGATGCGTAGGTTCTGGCCGACCGGCGAGCCTCTGGCGCCACGGCGACTTCCCAAACTGTGGTCGGCGGAGACGGTCAGCCAGTTCGGCATGCAGGTCTCGCAGCTCGCGATCCCGCTCGTCGCGGTCATCGTGCTCGACGCGAGCGCGTTCGAGGTCGCGCGCTCGGCGATCGGTCGAGTTCCTCCCGTTCATCCTCTTCACGCTGCCCGGCAGGCGTCTGGGTCGACCGGCCTGCGACGGCGGCCGATCCTGATCGTCGGGCGACTTCGGCCGTGCGGCGCTTCTCGCGAGCGATCCCGATCGCGTACGCGCGCGGACGCGCTGACGCTCGGCGCAGCTCTACGTCGTCGGCTTCCTCGTCGGACGTCTGCACGGTCTTCTTCGACGTCGCCTACCAGTCGTACCTGCCGTCGCTCGTCGAGCGCGAGCAGATCATCGAGGGCAACTCGAAGCTCGAGATCAGCCGCTCGGCGGCCCAGGATCGCGGGGCCTGGGTTTGCAGGCCTGCGTCCAGGTCGTTCACCGCGCCCTACGCGATCCTCATCGACGCCGTCAGCTTCCTCGGCTCGGGCTCTTCATCCTCGGGATCCAGCAAGGCACGAGAGCCCTGCCGGCAGGTCGTGACCGTCGACGGCGAGAAGACGAGCCTGTGGACCGAGCTGAAGGAGAGGGCTGCGGTTCGTGCTCGGCAACCCGAATCTCCGGCGCCAGGCGGACTGCACTGCGACGTCGAACTTCTTCTCGAACGTTGCGTTCGCGATCATCCTCGTCTTCCTCGTGCGCGAGCTCGGGCTGTCGGCTGGCGTCATCGGTGCTCGTCCTCTCGGTCGGGAGCCGTCGGGCTCGCTCACCGCGCGCTTTCACCGCCACGCGCATCTCCGCGACGGTTCGGCATCGGGCCGACGACGATCGCCGTCGGCCATGCTCTTCGGCCCGGCGATGCTGCTCGTCGCCTGTCGCCCCGACCGGAAACGCGGCGATCCCGTTCCTCGTACTCGGCGCAGCTCGCTGTTCGGGTTCACGGTGGTCGTCTACAACATCGTCCAGACCGTCATAAGTGCGCCGCACCATCAGCCAGTTGCTGTCTTCCGGATTCTTGAGTCTGTCGGCAGTCACCGGCTGATAGCTGCGAAGCACAGGCGGCACCGGCGCCTGCGGCGGCGACTGATCGAGCTGGCCCGACACGGGGCGCGAGCATGGCGAGAGACGAAGCGGCACAAGCCGCGATGACAACGAAAGAACGCCTGGCGGGGAGCATGATCCTCATCACCGAAACTGACTACGTGGGCGACATCATACCTCCCTGGCAGAGTGTCCGCTGCGGGATGCACTGAATAGTTGATCGGAATCACTGACTGACGTGGGCAGAGCAGGTCAACGAGAGTGAAAGTCTGTTACCACGTCGGTCCAGTGATTTCCGGTATAGCCAGGAGCTCGCGCGGTCCGCACTTCCGCGCGCCAGGCGCTCAAGGTCCAGAGTGAAGCTGGCAAAATCCTCGACCGCGAACGCCAGGGCCAGGGCGCCTGGAATGCTGTTCATGTACCAGAGAATGGCGACCACTACCGGAACGAGCGGGCGATCGAGGCAGCGTGGCAAAGACAAGAATCCATCGCCATCCGCGACCGTCCTGATCCAACGGCCTTCGCCGCGCGTCCCTGCCGATCGAGCCCCGAATCAGGCGGCCTGAACATCTCGCCGGAGCGGCGCGACACTCATGATCGTCAAGCCTCCGGAAGACCGATGTTGTATGCACGCACCCGCCAAGCCGGGCAAAGTCAGCTTTGCTTCGTGCTAGGATCCCCGTGCGCGTGGGTCCCGGGAAGAACGTGAAGAAAGTGAGGACGAGATGTCTTGGCGATTCTTCGCGCTGTCCGCGCTCGGGCTGACGATCGTCCTGCCGTCGCATCTGACGTGCGGCAGCCGGGCAGAGAGCCGGCGAAATCGAGTCGCTCATATCCAGCGGCCAGAACTCCTTGGGGCGATCCGAACCTCCAGGGACACTTCACCAACAAGTGCGAACAGAACACGCCGCTCGAGCGACCGATGGAATTCGAAGGTCGTCGTGTCGAAGACGTGACCGGCGCAGAGCTGGCGGCGGTTCTGGCCAAACGGGAGCAGCAAGTTCTCGAGCGGCCGCTCGGTGTCAGGCCCTACCAATTTCGCGACAACCTCGAGGTGACGAAGGCCAGCCGGGCGTGGCTTGTCATCGATCCGAGCGACGGCAGGATTCCTCCCTGACGGCAGAAGCGCGGCAGCGGAATGGCGGCGAGCGACCTGCTCAATTCCGTCAACGCGAGGGGACTGACGCGCAGCAGTTTGGCGACGGCCCGTTCGACGGTCCGGAGGATCTCAGTTTGTTCGACCGTTGCATCACGCGCGGACTTCCCGGTTCGATGATGCCGTTCATCCTGGGCAACTCCTACGAGATCGTGCAGGCGCCGGGATTCGTTGCCATCCGCTACGAACTCATTCACGAGGCGCGCGTGATTCCGCTCGACGGCCGGAAGCACCTCGGGACGAACATCCATCTCGACATGGGCGATGCGCGCGGTCACTGGGACGGCGATTCCCTCGTCGTCGAGACCACCAATTTCACCGACCGGAGCGCGTACCGAAACGCGAATGCCCGGAAGCTGCGGCTGATCGAGCGTTTCACACGGACGGCGCCCGGACGGATTGAGTGGACTGTGACAGTAGACGACCTGACGACGTGGACGAGACCGTGGACTTTCGCCATGCCGCTGACGATGAACGATCGCGAGCCGGTGCTCGGATACGCATGCCACGAGGGCAATTACAGCCTGGCGCACATTCTTAGCGGTGCCCGCGCCACCGAACGCGGAGAGCCAGCCAGGTCAAACACTCGCGAACTAACCCTCCCGCTCCTTCCAGCGCCCTTCCCGCCCTTCCAGCCTAGCGACTCTTTGCCCACATCAACACCCGTCAGCTTCGCCCGCTCGATCGACTGCTTGATGAAGCCCGGACGAGCGGGCCTCGGCAACGAAGCGCTCGATAGCGTCCAGCTTCGACCGGTCGCTCTTGCCGACGACGAAGCGACTGTTCTACTCCAGGAAGCTGTCAGGGCAGCGCGCGCAACCTCGAAGCCGTCGCCGCTCTGCGCATCGAGCGCCCGCTGTACGGTTGATCGCGAACGCGTCGACTCTCGCCATTCGCGAAGAGCCTTTTCCAGCTCCGGAGCGGGCGGCATGGCTGGGGAAAGACTTTGACCTGCGCGTTCTTCAGGTGACTGCTGACGAACAGTTCCTGCAGTCTGACCCTTCACCGCCCCAACCTTGACACCTGTGCGGTCCACGTCGCCGCTCTTCTGAATCGCTCGAGTCGGCGCGCGACGACGTAGCTGTTGAACATGACGATGAACGGCGCGCCGAACTCGACCTCTGCGCCCGCGATTCCTCATAGGCCAAAGCCGACGTCGGCTGTGTGGCTATTCAATTGTTCTGATGACGCCTTTCGCGTCGGGCGCAGGAATGATTGTGAAGGGAACGCCCAGCTTTCAGAGCGAGTTCCTTGACCAAATCTGGCACCGGTCCTCGTGAACCCCCGTTTGTGGATTCACGCGCGCGTGCACGGGATTCGTGCTGAGAAATACGGCGCGCGCAGCGTTCCGGTTGGCGCAAGCATGGTCGCGGGTGATTGGGTCATCACAGAAATCGACATCACACAAGTCAGGATGAGAAAGGCAGCCTGAGCCGATCTCGCGGTCGTCACACTTCCAAAAGTGAATCTCATGTCTGCTCCTGCATCCGCAGCTACGGTCTGGGATCCGTAGTGCGGCAAAGGCCGTCCAACTTCGTAGGCGCCCAGGTCCGGCGCGCGGCCGGCAAAGTCGTCGTTCACCCCTGGCAACCGGACACCCGCGTCCACCGCAGCCGATCCGGCACGCAGCTGAAAGTCGAAGTCAGCCGGCTTGTAGAGCGTCCGCGGATCCGGCCCCGGTGGCGAGACCTTCACGAAGACATCGTAGTCGATGAGAACGCTGTGCTGGTCCTGGCCGGTGGCCTGGCATGAACTCCTTCAACGTCTTGAAGCGTCTTCGCTCCCGCGCCTGAGCCTCGAGCTGGACCTGCTGCTGGAACGCGCACCTTCCCTGCCTCGCCGGGAAAATTGGCGCGCATCGAAATAGGAGGCGTGCTCCACTCAAAGGAGAACTCTGCGCCTTCGTTCGGACGGAATCCGTTGTAGTCCGAGCTGGTGTAGTTGGTGTTGGTCTCGACGCGCGAACGTCTCGAGCGTCTCGCTCTTCCCAGGATCAGATTGTTGCGGTAGTGCACGTTCGATGCAGCGAGCAGCATCGGCTTGACCGGAGCGATCAGCGTGTTGTGATAGACGACAATCCCCGCCGAAGAGGCGGTGAACTTGACGGCCCCGCCTTCGGGAGCGTGGTAGACGATGTTGCGGATGAAGTAGACCGGGCCGCCAAACGCCGGCTGCACGCTGAGGGCGCGATGGCCGTGGTTGAAGCACCGGTTGCGGAAGACTCTGATGTTGTGGGCGCCGCCATCGGCCTCGATGCAGTTGTCTTCGACGTTGGAAATGTCGTTGCCGTAGAAATCGATCGACACCGGCAGACGGTCGCGGATCGGGTTCGGGCTGCCGTCAGGGTTGCCGTAGGTCGCCACGTCCGACGCCATCGTGGAAGTTCGAGATCGCGTTGTAGGCCACGACATGTCCCGAGCCGTAGCACCTTCACGGCGTATTCGGAAACGAGTTTGGGACTGAACTCCGGAAGGTTCTGCCAGGTACGGCCCGGTGAAGCCCATCAGGTAGTTCGGGTTGAACCGGCCGACCATCACGTTGTCCGCGATGTAGTAGTTCTTCGAGCCGGACCAGTCCGTGTAGACTGCGCGCCCGACGTTCTCGAAACGGCACTTCTTGATCGTCAGCCCGCTCGAGCCGGTGATGTTCTTCAGGCCGCCTTGAAACGCAAGGTCTGTATTGCGGATGGTCAGGCCCTCGAAGTAGTTGAAGTTGGCCGCCATCACGTTGAACAGGTTGTACGCGCCGTCGCCGTCGAAGATCGGCCTCGCCGTCGCCCAGCGCCCTTGATGACGATCGGCTTTTCGGCGGTTCCGCTCTGCGTCAGGAAGTAGGTGCCGCTCGAAACGGTGCCGAGCCCGCCGCCGTATCGATGGCGGTCATCCTTATATATACCGGCGTGGATGAGTATCGTGTCCCCAGGCTGCACGCGAGCCGGATAGGTATTGAAGTTGTCCGAGTGGGACGAACCCGGTGTAGTACGCGCCGAGCAGTCCGGTGAAAGCTGGTTCTTGCTTCGGACCGTCGTAGCCGGGCGGATACACATGGTAGGTCTTCCCGCCTGCAGCAGGCGTCGGTTCGGCGCGGGTGCGCACGGTGATGATCTCCGTCGGCCTCTTCCGCCGATGCCGTCGGGGTCCGACATGACGAACCGGCACTCGTAATCGGTCGCAGGATCCAGATCGAAGATGCTGCCGGCGAAGCCGTTCGGTGTCACGTGCTGGAGCGCATTCTCGTTGATGCGCTCGTTCCCGATCCGGAGGAGGGTAGTCCCTCCTTCCAGGCTTGCTCACCCTTCTTGCGGTAGGAAACCGAGACGATGGCGTTGCGATTGTCGTCGCCATCGATCCGCCACTCGAATCCCAGCGAGATGAGGGTCGGCGGTTCGATGATGAAGTCCTTGACGGTCGTCCGATCTGCGGCGAACGCTGCGGCCGCCCAGGACAGCGCGACAATCATGACTGCGACTCGTCGATAGATCGACCCGTTCATCGGCGGCGCGTCTAAACCGGCAGGATTCTGCTGCATCGGCCGGAATTCTGCCACCCGCCTCCCTGCAGTGCTCCTATAGAGCCATTCACGGCTTTCGGGTCGGCCGCCCTGAACCGGGCGGCCCCTGCAGGAGGTGCATCATCTCGATCGGCAACGGGAAGATGATGGTGGAGTTCTTCTCGGACGCGATTTCGGTCAGTGTCTGAAGATACCGGAGCGTAATTGCAGTCGGCTGGGCCGCGATCGACGGCGCGCCGCCTGCGCGAGCTTCTCCGACGCCTCCAGCTCGCCCGCCGCGTGAATGATTTTCGCGCGCTTCTCGCGCTCTGCCTCGGCCTGGCGTGCCATGGCGCGCTGCATGTCGGGCGGCAGATCGACGTGCTTCACCTCCACGGCCGACACCTTCACGCCCCAGGGATCCGTACGTTGATCGAGGATCTGCTGCAGCTCGTGATTGAGGCGCTCCCGCCGCGACAGAAGATCGTCCAGGTCGACCTGTCCCAACACGCTCCGAAGCGTGGTCTGAGCCAGTTGTGACGTCGCGTACATGAAGTTCTCGACCTCCACAATCGCGCGGCGGGATCGACCACGCGAAAGTAGACGACGGCGTTCACTTTCACCGAGACGTTGTCTCTGGTGATCACATCCTGTGGCGGCACATCGAAGACCACCGTCCGAAGGCCCACCTTGACCATGCGGTCGATCGGCGCAAACACCAGGATGACGCCGGGACCTTTCGCGCCCGGCAGCAGCTTGCCGAGTCGGAAGATGACGCCTCGCTCGTATTCGGCCAGGATCTTGATTGAGCTGATCACGTAGAGGACGACGAGGAGAAATAGAATCAGCGGCGGCGAAATCGCCATGATCTGCCTCACTCCTTTTCAACCGTCAACATAAGGCCTTCAATGCCGGTGACGCGAACCCGGGCGCCGGCAGCAATCGGTTCGGAGGATTTCGCCCGCCAGATCTCGCCATGGGTCGTGACCCGGCCCGAACCTCCTGGCTCGATGGACGTCAACGCCTCACCAATCTCGCCGATCATGCCGTCCGCTCCTGTGACCGGCTGTCGCCGCTGGGCCGCGATGCCGAGCCTGGCCAAGAAAATCCCGATGCCGGCCAGGCCCACGACCACGGGGAGCACGACACTGAGGCTGACTCGCAGCTCCGGGCTCGACGAATCCATCAACATCATGGATCCAAACGCGAGGCTAACAACTCCCCCGACCGTCAAGAGGCCGTAGCTCGTGACCTTGATCTCGAGGATCAGGAAGATCAAGTCCGCACAGGACCAGGAGGAGTCCAGCATAGTTCACCGGCAAGACAGACAGGGCGAAGAAGGCAAGCAGCAGGCATACGGCGCCGGCAACTCCCGGCAGCACGGCGCCGGGGCTCCACAGCTCGATTGTGAGACCGAGCGTGCCGAGCGTCAGCAACAAGTAGGCGATGTTCGGATGTGCGATGGCACCAAGAACGCGCTGCCGCAGGCGTCATTTCGACCGCAACGCTACGCGCGCCCGCGAGATTCAGCGTGACAGTCGCGCCGTCGAACCGTGTGATCGTTCGACCCTCCAGTTTGCGTCAGGAGATCCGTGATGATCGGAAGCCACGAGGTCGATCAGTGGTGGAGAGGCGCGAGAGCGCTTCGCGTCTCGGTGAACGCGCGGCTCTCATTGACCGCTTCGGCCGCAAGGTCGACATTCCGATGCCGGCTTCCAGCGAGCGTGCGCGCATACGCGGCGACGTCCTCCGTCGCCTTCTTGGCTCTCGTTGGGTCTGTCGGTTCGCCGCCGCCGTCGACCGGATGCGCGGCACCGATGTGAGTGCCGGGCGCCATCGCCGCGATGTCGGCCGCGATCGTGATGAATGAAGCCGGCCGAGGCCGCTCTGTGCGCCCGCCGGGCCGACGTAGACCGCAACCGGGGTCTTGGCCGCAATCATCTGCGTGACAATCTCGCGAGTGGAGTCGACGAGGCCGCCCGGAGTGCGCAGCGTGAAGACGAGGAGCGCTGCCCCGGCGCGGTCTGCCTGATTCATGGTGTCGCGCATGAACTGGGCGGACGCGGGATGAATCATGCTGTCGACTTCGGCCGCGTATACACCAGCTCGCTCGGTCGCAGCGGTCATCGATGCCGTGCGAGAGACGAGGCTAAACACTGTCCACAGGGCGCCGAGACCGAGCGCCGCCGAACCAGGTGCGTCTGCGCGTCCAGCCGCCTCTCATGGAAGATCCAGGCGTTTCAGCCGATTATAACGATGGTCTGCGGAATTCGATAGAATCTCCGGCATTGGAGGAGGATCCCTACATGCGCGCGACTGCCTTCGGCGCTTTCGCACTCGGAGCCGATCATCACCGTCGAGCATCTTGCCGCTTCAACCGGGCCGATTCCGGTGAACTGCAATCGCGCCTGCCTGGAAGGGCTGATCGATCAGTATCTGGCCGCCGTCGTCGCGCACGACCCCAAGCGGCTTCCGCTGTCGGAGGACGTGATGCACACGGAGAACAATCAGGTGCTCAAGGTCGGCGACGGTTTCTGGAAGACGGCCGCCGGCATCGGCAACTACAAGCACGTCTTCGCCGACCCGGAGTTCGGCCAGGTCGGGTTCATGGGCACGATGCAGGAAAGCGGGCGCTCCGCTGCTGATGAGCCTGCGTCTCCGCATCGAGCTGGGACGCATCACCGAGATCGAATCAATCTACTTCCGCCCGGGCGGCGGCGGTCCCAACAACATCGCGGCGATGGATCAGTCGGGCAAGGCCGAAGATATCTGGTTCAAGTCGATTCCGCCTGCACAGCGGCTCTCCCGGCAGGAGATGATCGCCATCGCCGACGGCTACTTCACCGGCCTCCAAAAGAACGACGGCAAGGGCATTCAAGGGACGGGCACCTACCCTTTCACCACGGACTGTCACCGCATCGAGAACGGGGCGCCGACGACGAACGTGCCCAGGCCTGCCAACGAAACGCCGGGAACTCTCAACCTGTTCTCGATGGATTGCCTGTCGCAGTTCAAGATGGGCCTGTACTACGTCGTGCAGAGCATTCACCATCGCCGGTATCCGCTGGTCGACGCCGAGCGCGGCGTCGTCTGGGCACACTCGGTCTTCGACCAGGGCACGGTGAACGAGGGCACGCTCTCGGACGGCACGAAGCATCGCTATCCGGGCTTCAACCGGCCAGGCAGCATTCTCGTGAGTGAAGCGTTCCTGATCGAGAACGGCAAAATCCGTCGCGTGGAGATGGTCGGCCCGGCTGCGACCTATCACATGAATTCGCCGTGGGGCGGCCTGAGCGGCAACTGAGAGTCTGAAGTTTAGAAGTCTGAAGTTTGAAGCTACTTTGCAGTGCTTCGACAGTGCGGGCAGGGTCGTTCGTCGCCGACCTTTGGCAGCGAGTACGCTTCAGTAACGGCGAGCACCGGATCGGCCAGCTGAAGCTCTGCGTCGTGGCCACACTCGAGACGCATGCGGACGATGCCGTGATCCACATCGAGAGCGCTCGAAGTGACACGACGCGCCGGGCCGATCCGCCGCCGCAGCATGACGCTTCAAATCCTGCCATTGAGCGATCATGAAATCCGCGAGCTCAACCCTTCTCAGCAGGCGTAAAGGGCGTGTCTCCTTGCGGCGACCGGCGCCCTCGCCGATTTCGTCGAGATGGCCTCCGAAGCCCTCGGTGATCTCGAAAGATTCGAATGTCTCCTCGCCGGATTCTCCATAGATTCGGGCGATGCCGATGATGCCGTGGGTCGCTATGATCTCCCCGTCCTGTCGAGAGCACGTAGGTATCGCGATCGTTTCTTCTCATTAGTCTCTCTGCTGCCGGCCAACGCTAACGACTAACGACCAACGACTAACGACTAACGACCAACGCTAATTCGTTCTTCACCACTTTCCCGCCCCTTCATCACGAACTTGACGCGCTGCAGTTCGGTGATGTCCGAGAGCGGGTCGCCGGACACGGCGATCAGATCGGCGAACTTGTCCTTCTCGATCGAACCAATCTGGTCCTGCCATCCCAGCGCCTCGGCGTTGATCATCGTCGCAGACTGAATCGCCCGCGTCGGGCTCATGCCGGTGCGCTTTACCAGGGCCTCGAGATCCAGGCCCTGCGTCCCATGGACGTACGTCGCTCCATCGACGCCGCTGCCAACCATGATCTTGAGCCCCTTCGTGGCGATCGCCATGGAGACCGCCTTTTCGAAGATCGGAATCATCCGGTACTTCCCGCCGGTGTTCTTGTTGTCGTTGTCGTCCATATAGGGCTCGATGTAGCGGACGAGCGTCGGATCGTAGTACAGCTTTTTCGCCACCATCATGTCGGCCTGGTCCTGGGTCAAGCCGAAGGCATGCTCGATGGTGTCGCAGCCGGCGAGAATGGCGTTCTTCTGACCTTCCCCGCCGAAGACATGGCAGCCGGTCTTGTGGCCGAGCCGGTGCGTCTCGTCAATCAATGCCTGCAGGACAGGCATCGGATACGTGGTGACGTACTGCGCTTCGCCAGTCGCAGGTGAACGAATAGGCGCCGCCGGGAAACAGCTTGATCCAATCGGCGCCGCGCTGGATCTGTTCCCACGCAGCGGCGCGTGCCTCGTCGGCCGACCGGACGACCTTCCGTTCGAGAGGGTTTTCCGGTGCGGTCGCGGGCGTCGCGCTCCAGCCGATGCCCAGAGTCGAAACCTGAAATCGTGGGCCGTCGATGCGTCCCCTGGTTGATCGCGTTGCGAATCTCGACGTCGGCGTATCCATTGCCATGCGAGCTCATGTCACGGGCGGCGGTGAATCCGGCGCGCAGATCGGCTTGCGCGTTCTGGATGGCAATGATCGTCGCTTCCTCACTGCTCTGCTTCGGTCCGCGGTTGTTGAACATGTGCGTGTGCGCGTCGATCATGCCCGGCAGAACCGTGGCCCGACTGAGGTCGATGATTTCTGCTCCACCAGGGATTTTGATCGCGCCGTCGGATCCCACTTCTGTAATTCGGTCGCCGCGCAACAACACCAACTGCTTAGTCGAGCATCTGACCAGACTTGCTGTCGAACAATCGGCCAGCGCGAACTGCGACAACTCCGAGGAGCGGAAGGACACTGATAGAAGCCTCCGTCAGGCCCGGCGCACGGTTGGACGCCCGCTCCTCGCCAAGGAGCCTGCTGCGACTGAGCCGCCAACGTCGCGGAAATGACGATGGCCCCGGCGAAAACGATAAACGCGGTGTGACGTCCCATCGTAAATTCCTCCAGAACGAATGCTGAGTTTGAACGTGGGGAGGTTATTGCTGCAGTCAAAAGTTGTCAACGAAACGAATAAAGCTTCCAACAACGTGTCGTTGTCTGCTGAGTCGCAGCGTATGAGTCCAAGACACATTCCTGCTCCACGCGTGCCCGTGGGAGGCCGCGAAGGACTGTGGCAATTGAGGGAAATAAGCAACTCCGCGCTCTGCGCAGTCACCGATGGGCTGATGGTATCGACATTGCTCTGTTGTGGTAGGTCCGGGCACCTGAGCCGTCGGGGCGGCGCCGTTGACCGGCAGACGCGACCTCGTTTGTCGGGAGTGGTTGGAATGATACCGCCGGGGATCAGGCTTTCGCTCAATCCCCGCCGATCCAGTCGGGTCTTGCCACGTTCGCGAGGTCACCTTCTCGGGTCTTCGCTCGCGCTCGTCCTCGCATTCGCGACTGTCGGGTGCGAATCCAAGTCCAGCACGTCGACGGGACCGTCTCCGGTGAAGTGTCAGGTGTCCCTCGAGGCGCCCGCGAACACGATCGATGCCGGCGGGGGCAAAGACGCCATCACGGTGTCCACGCAGCCGGAATGCAGTTGGACCGCTTCGTCGGGCGCGTCCTGGATCTCGGGTCTCACACCTGCGTCCGGTCAGGGCAGCGGCCGGATCGAATTTCAAGCAGCCGCCAACCCGGCCGGAACGATGCGGCAGGGCGACATCGCCGTCAACGACCAGCACGTTCCCGTCCAGCAGAAGCCCGCGACATGTCGATATGAAGTCACGCCCGCCACCCAGACGGTTGCGGCAGGCGGAGGAACCGTCACGATTGCGGTCAACACGCTGGCGGGCTGCAGCTGGCAAGCCGCTGTCGAGGCCGGCTGGATTGCGATTACCGCAACCAGCGGAACCGGAAGCGGCGACGTCAGCCTTCGCGTCGACCCCAACGGCGGCGGGACGCGCAGCGCCGCCCTTCTCGTCGCGGGCCAGACGGTTACCGTGACCCAGTCCTCCAGCACGCCTGCGTCACCGAACTGTGTGTTCACGCTCGCCCGCTCGAGCGAGGCGGTGGCTGCCGCTGGCGCCGCGATCACGGTTGCTGTCAGCGGCGGGGCGGGCTGTTCGCGGACGGCCACGAGCGAGGCGCCGTGGATCACGGTCGTCGCGGGCGCAACCGGTACGGGCAACGGTTCGGTGACATTTAATGTCGCTTCCAACACCGGCGCCGCGCGAACCGGTACCGTCACGATCGCCGGTCTGGCTTTCACCGTCACTCAAGCTGCGGCAGCTGCGCCGCCACCGCCACGCCAGTTGCTCGTTTTCGATTGCTCCGAACAACCAATCCATCGGCGCTGGAGGAGGCGGCGGAACGACGATTACGATTTCGACATCCGCCGGATGCGCGTGGACGGCGGCAAGCCAGGCGTCCTGGATCACGTTGACCTCGCCGGCGAGCGGCAACGGGCCTGGTACCGCGACATTCAGCGTGGCCGCCAACAGTGGCGGCGCGCGAAGCGGCACCTCGCGATCGCTGGGCAAACCTTTACGGTAAACCAGGCGGCCGCACCGCCGCCCGCGCCAAGCTGCTCGTTTTCGATCGCTCCCAACAATCAGTCAATCGGAACCAGCGGCGGAAATGGCGTCAGCGTCGCAGTATCGACGTCGGCCGGCTGTGCGTGGACCGCCGGAAGCAATGATTCCTGGATTACTCTTCTCTCAGGTGCGAATGGGAACGGGGTCGGCGCTGTCACGTTCAGGGTCGCTTCAAACACAGTGCCCCGCCAGAACGTCGGCACGCTCACGATTGCCGGCCGCACGTTCACGGTCAATCAGGCTTCAGGCTGCACGTATTCGATCGATCCGAAGAAGCAGTCGATCAAAGAGAATGGCGGAGCGGGGACACCGATTGCCGGTTTCGGCGGGCACGGGCTGCGGCTGGACGGCCACGAGCAACGACTCGTGGATCACGATCACCTCGGGATCCACGGGCAGCGCCAATGGCACCGTCCGCTTCAACGTTGCCGCGAACAGCGGCAAGAAGCGGACGGGCACTATGACGGTCGCCGGCCAGACGTTCACGGTCGATCAGGACCAGAAATAAGGACGGACGGTTAATGCGCGTTCGAACGCTGGCATTCATCATGGTTTTCGCAGTCGCCGCCTCTCCGGCGCCTGCCGAAGCACAGCAGACGGTCAGCGAAGTCCTGTCGTTCCTTCTCACCAATCGATCGATCCCGACGGGTGATTTCGTCCAAGACGCCAGAGCCGCGGCGGCCACGCGCGACACGATCTCGACGCTCCTGCGTCTCGAGCTCTCCGAATTACCGGTGACGTCTTCCGCCAGCGCCTTCACCTACCGTCTGGATCGCAATCTGGGAACGGTCGTACGGTCGAGCGACAGCTTCGGGCCGTTTCTGGTCGAGCGGTCGCTGACGTCGGGCCTGCTTCGAGGCTCGCTCGCGTTGACCTACCAGACCGCATCGTTCGACACAATCGATGGCCGCAACTTGAAGGACGGAACGCTCATCGCGACGGCCAGCCGCCTCCGCAGCGATGCTCAGCCGTTTGATGTCGAATCGGTCACGCTCGATATGCACACCAACACGATGACGCTTTTGGGAAACATCGGCGTCACCGACCGTTTGGACATCGGCGCAGCTCTGCCATTCGTCGCTATCTCGATGGACGGCCGGCGCGTCGACACGTATCGCGGAAGCCAGCTCGTCCAAGCGATCGCATCAGCGTCGGCATCAGGACCCGGCGATTTCTTGATTCGTGGCAGCAATAATGTCGTGCGCAGTTCGGGAAGCGGACTCGCGATCGGAGCCGAGGCCAGGATTGCCAACGGGCGACGAACAGAACCTGTTGGGAACCGGCGAGGCCTCGATCAAACCTCGCGTCATCGCTTCACTCGAACGCGACCGCGTCGCCGTCCATGGCGACGTCGGATATTCGATGGGCGGCCTTTCCGACGAAGCTCGTTTACGGAGGGGCGGTGACCGTGTTGGGTACGTCTCGTTTGACGCTGGTTGGGGAGATCGCGGGTCGCCGCCTGTCATCTGCCGGACGCCTCACTGAAACCACCGAGCCGCATCCGAGCCTCGCAGGGTGGACACCATTCGCCTCACCAGCGTCGACCGCGCCACGGAGCGAGTGGCTGGCGTCATCGGTTTCAAATGGAACATCGCCCGCGACACTGCTTTTCAGCGCCAACCTCGTGAAACCCTTTACGAGCGCCGGGCTGAATGCGCGTTGGATTTCGACCTTTTCACTCGACTATTCGTTCGAACCGTGACGTCGCGGCCAGCCCCTCGAAGAAGTCAGTCCTGATCCCGCTGACGGACGAAGAGCATCGAAACGCGCTCGAGCTGTTCGCGACCGAGACGCCGGAGGTGCCCCAGCCTCGGCGCGCCGAGGCACCTGCGGTCGACGTTTCGGACATCACCTTCGAACACGCTCCGCTACAACTGGAAGAGCCAGGCTCGAAGACAGTTGACGTGGCAGGCACCACTCCTGGCAGCCATCGTGACCGCGGTGGCCACGCTCTAGTGTCTTGATGTTCGCATGGAGTGCGGGCACCAACAACGACGGCCAGATCGCGATCTTGCGCGATCGGCCCGCTGAAAGCACGAACTCAGTCGGTGAGTCCTCCGAAACGACGGCTGCAACTGCTCTGCTCGCGAGTCGAACGATTCCTTCATTCGAAGAGCCGGTCACGTCGCTCGGCTCAACAGGGCTCCGTCCCGAAGTTCCAGTCGCAACCGCAAGTGGGGATCTCGATCGGCGCGACAGCGCTCTTTCGCGAACCCCACCTTCCCTACCGCCGCCTATCCCGTCGCGTGCCGAAGAAATACAACCACGACCGGCGCCTCCCGTTCAGAGCGCTCCGCCCTCGACTGCCCGAGTGTCTGAACCCGTGCACATCCCAGAACCTCGCGTCGCGCCGCCCCTTGGCAGTCTGACGCTGCCCGCCGGTGTTCCCGTGGAACCGAGTCCGATGGTCGCACGCGCCGCCGGGACTCTTCGCAGCGAAACGAACGCAACCGCGTTGCCGCGAATGCCGGCATCTGAAACGGGAGCGATTCAAACGGTGTTGAGCCAATATCGAACGGCGTTTCGAGATCTGGACGCCGGCGCGGCACGAGCGATCTGGCCGAGCGTCGACGCGAAGGCGCTAGGCAAAGCGTTCGACAGCCTCGAGCGACAGGATCTCATCTTCAATTCGTGCCAGATCGCCGTCAGGGACGTTCGAGCGGTGGCTTCATGTGCCGGAACTGCGCGATACGTGCCACGAGTCGGCAACAGGGACCCTCATGACGAGCGACGGTCGTGGGAGTTCAAGCTGCGTAAGGTTGACGATGTCTGGCTGATCGATACGGTGTCGGCCCGCTAATCCCCAACTACTTGGCAGGAACGGGCGTAGCCAGCGGTTTTCCCTTTTCCACGATATACGTCGCAAGGACTCGAGCCTGCGACGAGCCATTGTTCGTCGCGTTGTGCACTGTCCCCGAAGGAATCAGAAACGTCTCGCCCGCAGCCAACGTGACGTTGGGTTTGCCCTCCTGCTCGAGGCACGATCGTGCCTTCAAGTACGTATCCACTTTCTTCACCAGGTGTGTGTGTGTCGACCGACGGTTGCCCCGGGTTGAAACTCAGCAACAGCCGTAACCACTTCACGCCCCGGCACAGACAGGTTGCCTTGCTGCAGCACGGTTCGTTTGAAGCCGGGCTGCTGTGCCGCCAGGCCGCAGATAATGGCAGCCGTGGCCGTAAGCGTCATGAACGTCGCCGTCGCTCGTTTCATCGGAATCTCCTTCACACAGGTCCCTCGCAGAGAAGCGGGGAGGCTGGCCGATCATACGCTACCCCTCGTGCCGCAAGGCGGAAACCGCGACGACCGATACTTGTAAGGAACCACGTAGGCAGATGATGTTCGAGTCTCAGAGGTTCGACGTTGTATAGAGGTGTGACTCCGAGCGCCGGGCTGGGAGGCGCTGGTATGGCAAAAGCGGATTGTGATTTGCTCGGACGGGACAGGCAATACTGCAATCAAAGGCCGCGGCACGAACGTCTTCAAGCTGTTTGAAGCGGTGGACCTGACCGGCCATCGTTTCGATCCCTCGGTCACTCCGCAGATTGCGCTCTACGACGACGGTGTCGGTAGCCGAGAATTTCAAGCCGATCAAAATCTTTGCTGGCGCAACCGGCTACGGTCTCGGCCGCAATGTCAAACAACTCTACAAAGAACTGGTTCGCATTTACGATCCGGGCGACGAAATCTACATGTTCGGCTTCAGCCGCGGCGCATTCACCGTGCGCACGCTGGTTGGCCTCATCGCAACCTGCGGCCTGATCGATCCGGCGAAGGTGCAGCCACGGACGACCAAACGCCTCAATGCCATCGTCAAGAAGGCGTATCAAGCATACCGGGCGTAGCTTCCGCACGAGGCTCGCGGAGTTGCTCTTTGGAAAAGCATCGAGGGACAAGGGCCGAGCGCTTCAAGCTGGAATATTCACGAGAGGTGGAAGTCCGCATTCGATTCATTGGCGTCTGGGACACGGTCGACGCGGTTGGTCTGCCCTTCCACCTGAGCGACATTCTCAACACCACGTTCTATCGGTTCAAGTTTCCCGACTACCGTCTCAGCCCGAGCGTCGACCGCGCGTGCCACGCCCTGGCCATCAGACGACGAGCGCCATTCGTTTTATCCGTTGGTGTGGGACGAGACCCAGGAAGCGAACGGGCGCATCGAGCAGGTTTGGTTTGCGGGCGCTCATTCCAACGTCGGCGGCGGCTATCCCAAGCAGGGCATGTCCCTCGTCGCGCTCGACTGGATGCTGGCTCATGCCGAGCGGGCAGGCTTGCGCCAGAACGAGAAGGGCCTTCGGTTGAACAAAGACGAACGGAAATCGTTCAGCGAGCACGCCAACGTCGACGACAAAGCTCTACTAACCCCGGGCGGGAGGCTCGGCATGTTCTATCGGTGGAAGCCGCGGAACATGAGCGAGATGTGCAAGGAGAACGGCGTCAAGCCGAAGCTGCATTTGAGCGTCCTCGAGGCGCGTCGCGCACGGCACCGAGGACTACGCCCTGGCAATCTCGCGCCCGATGCGACCGTTGTCTTCACCGAGCCGACCGACCCGAGTCACCTGGCGTTGCTCCAGCGCCGCGCCATGAGACGTCGACCGCAGAGCTGACCGCGTGTCGATCGGAACACGAGGCGCTTGCGGGCCGGGTGAAGGAGGCGCCATGGTGGTCGGCCGTCTTTTCGTACTACACCTACCTGATCTCGTGCACGGCGGTCGTGATTGCCGCATCGGGCGCCACGACCGTCGCCGCGCTGCTCAACCCGCTGCAATTGGCCGGGCATCTGGGAACACTGATTGGAGAGGTCCTGACCAGTCCCTTCCAGACCGCTTACGACATCCTGAAACAAGCTCATCGCGGTCCCGCGATTGCTGATCCCGCTGATTGGCGGCTTCGTCACCGCCTATTTCATGATGCTTTTCGCCGAAGGGCGGATGAGCGCCGTGTTCTCTCAATTCTGGTACGAACGGCAAACGAAACTGCGTGACGCATTGAAGCAGGCGCGAGCCGAAATGAAGACCGAGCAGCCCCGACTTCCATCCCGTCGTGCACACCGCCTCACAAGGCCCCCGAGGTTCAACTCGTCGTTGAGTCCGTCCTGAAGGCGCGCAATGCGTCACCGTGGGACACTCTTGTAATCACAGTCGTCACCGACCTCGCAAATCTGCCGGCTTTTGCGCAACCGGGCGCGGCAGGTTCGATGCATCAGGCCATTCGTGTATGAGCGCCAAGGCCGGCCCGACACTCCTGCTGACGATGCTCGTGTTTTCGATTCTGAGCGTCATCGACGACCTCACACTGGGAGGGCGGCTGCTCGCACAAGGAAAAGTGCTCGGTGACCTTCCGGCCAGGTCATCGCAACGTGATGGCGCAGCGCCTAAGTCGAAGGTATGCCACGAACGCCGATTTGAAACGGCCCGAGGACACGACTTCAGCCACTTCGCCCGGCCCCGATGACGCTGCCACCGCTCTGCCCAAAATCGAAATGAACCGCGAGGAGATCGTGCGGACAGTGATGCCGGCAGTCGTCACAATCGAGACCGACGTCGCCGCCGGCACCGGCTTCTTCGTCGGGCCGGGGATCGTCTTGACGAACAAGCACGTCGTCAACGGCGGCTCTTCGATGCGTGTCCGGTTCTCGAACGGCCAGGCCAGCCCTGCTTACGTGACGAGCACTGGCCAGCGACGGTGACCTCGCTCTTGTTCGTGTCGAAGTTCCACCATCGCAATCATCAGTGGTCATGGGTAGCGCGAAGGGCGTGCAGGTTGGCGAGGAGGTCCTTGCCATCGGATCGCCACTTGGTCTGCTGCAAAGCACGGTGACGCGCGGCATCGTCAGCGCGATTCGCTCCGTCGGTGGGTTGATGTAAATACAGACCGACGCGGCGATCAATCCCGGAAACAGCGGCGGCCCGCTGGTCGACAAATACGGTCGCGTGATAGGCATCACGACATCGAAAGTTGCGCCGGCCGAATCGCTGGGTTTCGCCCTCGCCATCGACTCATGCCAAGCGCCTTCTGCAAGGACAGATTTCAGTGGTTCTCAGGACTCGCGCCCGTCGGAGAGAAACGCGGCCCTCGAAGCGACCTTCAACCCATCCGCCAAATCGGATACCGATGTTGCCCGCCAGCGTGGAGCGGAACAATTCGAGACGACCGTTCGAGCGTTGGCGCAACAAGCCGATGTCGTCGACACGCGGTGGCGGCGGTATCGCGCCGCGTGCGGAGGGCAAAACGGGAGCGGTGCGTCAGACGGCCGAGACTGGTTCGGGATTTGGGCAGACAAGACGTCCGGAAGCGACCCGGGTTCCGAGTTGCGCGGGGTTTCAGGGGCGACATGATCAGTGCCGCGGTGACCATTCGTCTGGCCCTGCAGCAGGCCGAGGAGAACGCACGTCGCGCTGGTGTTTACCCCGGCGTGGTTCGAGATATCCGCAAGAAATACGTGATGTATTGGTCCGGGTCTGATCGCTGAACCGTCCGCCGGCGTTCGGTCACAATGAAGCCGTGGGCGTCGCCGCTCTCGTGCTCCTCGGTCTGGCGGTCCTGGGTGTCCTCTATCAAACCGTTGGTTCCAGGCGCGGCGCTCGCCGGTTTCCTCCGCCCGGACAACTCGTCGACGTCGGCGACTACCGCCTTCATACCGTCTGCCTGGGTTCGGGAAGTCCTGCTGATTCTCCTTGAATCCGGCATCGCGGCTTCGTCGCTGAGCTGGACTCTCGTCCAACCGAACGTCGCGCAGTTCACCCAAGTCTGTGCGCATGCGATCGGGCCGGCCTTGCCTGGAGCGACGGTTCGCCTGCTCCACGGACGTTCGACCAGATCGTCGAAGACCTGCACAGGCTCCTCGAGACCGCCAAGCTTTCTCTGCCCTACGTGCTCGTGGGCCACTCGTTCGGCGCGTTCGTCTGTCTCGCATATGCCGCCGGGGTACCCCGAATGAGACAGCGGGTCTCGTGCTGGTCGATCCGCCAAGCGAGTGGATGGAATTGACACGCCGGCAGAGACGCATGCTCCAGGGAGGCATCTATCTTTCACGTCTGGGCGAGTTGCTCGCCGTCTCGGATTCGTTCGCGCGTGCCTCGCCATGCTGACCGGAGGCGCACCGGGTATTCCGCGCAATTTCGTCAAGGTGTTCGGCCCGACGACGGCGCGAACGCTTTCGAGCGGTTGGTGGGTGAAGTGCAGAAGTTGCCGCCGCACTATCATCCCGTCGTGCAGGCGCTCTGGTGCCAACCGAAGTGTTTTTCGAGCCATGGCGGATCACCTCGGCATCCTCGGCGCCAAGGCGCCAACCGTCACCGAGCCGCGATCGCCGACCTGCCGTTAGTGGTGATGTCGAGTGCCGATCAACCGGCGAATATTCTTGCGGCCCATGAGGTTCTTGCACAGATGTCGACGCGAGGCCGGCATGTGGTGGCGGCGAACAGCGGCCATTGGATACAGCTGGATCAGCCCGCCCTGGTCGTGGACACGATTCGCGAGGTCGTCGAGATCGCGCGGCGGCGACGGGCGAGAGGCCGCAAGAGGCGATTTCAACGCGGAGACCGCAGAAACCTATCTAGCTTCTCGGCGGTCTCTGCCTCCTCGGCGAGCCGCCGATCGGCGTATGCTTACCGTGCTGGATCGCCTCGTCGGGAACCGCCGCGCAGGAGGGCCGAACGATGAGAACGACGTTCCGTTCACTCGACTGGCTGGGTTGCTCAGCGCTCTTGATCGTCTTCGCGAGCCCGGTTGCCGCCCAGGATGGATCGGTGCTCTTCAGGCAACTCTGCGCGTCGTGCCACGATGCTGGAACCGACCGCGGTCCGAGCCGCGAAGTCTGCGCGCGAAGTCAGCCGAGGACATTCTCGCCGCACTCGAAAGCGGAGCCATGTTGTCGATTGTCGCGGCCCGAACCGGAGCAGAACGTCGGGCCGTCGCAGAATTCGCCGCCGGCAAGCCGTTCGTTCAACCGTTCAGCACGACACCGTCGCCGCAATCGATGTGTCGTCTGAACGCCGGCGGATTCGGCAACCCGCTCTCCGGACCGCGCTGGAACGGATGGGGCGTCAACACCGCGAACACCCGGTATCAGGACGGTTCGATGGCGGGGGTCAGGCGAGAAGGACATTCCACGCTTGAAGGTCAAGTGGGCTTTCGGGTTCCCCGGAGAGCTGAGCGCGGATGCGCAGCCAACGATGGCCGGCGGCCGTGTGTTTGTCGGTTCGCAAAGCGGCACGGTTTACGCTTTGAACGCCGCCACCGGCTGTATCCACTGGCACTTTCAAGCCGCTTCCGCCGTACGGGCTGCCGTAACCATCGCCAGCATCGCGACGAGCTCAGGCCGGCGGTGCGCGGCTTTCATTGGCGACCGATCCGGCAGCGTTTACGCCGTCGATGCCGCGACTGGAACGCTTCTGTGGACAACGAAGGTGGATGACTTCCCTTCGGCCAGAGTCACGGGCTCTCCGACGTTTCACAACGGCAGGCTCTACGTCGGCGTGGCTTCGGGCGAAGAGGGCGCCGCCGCCGCTGCCGACTACGAGTGTTGCCGCTTTCGCGGCAGCCTGGTCGCGCTGAACGCCGGCAGATGGCAAGCAAATCTGGAAGACGTACATGATCGCGGAAGAATCCTTGCCGAGAAAGAAGAACCGCTCCGGCACGCAATTGTGGGGACCTTCAGGCGCGCCGATTTGGACGAGCCCGCGATTGACGTCCGCCGTAATGCCATGTACGTCACGACCGGAAACAACTACAGCGATCCGGCCACGAACACCAGCGATGCGTTCGTGGCGTTCGATCTCTCGTCCGGGAAAATGCGCTGGTCGCGGCAGCTGACGTCGGCGGATGCTTGGAACACCTCGTGCCGCGCGCCGGACGCCGTCAACTGCGCCGAAGCCAACGGACCCGACTTCGATTTTGCATCGCCGCCGATTCTCGTCACGCTCTCCAACGGGCAACGCGCACTTGTTGCCGGCCAGAAATCTGGGCTCGTCCATGCTGTCGATCCCGATCGGGAAGGCCAGATTCTGTGGCAGACGCGCGTCGGCAAAGGCGGAATCAATGGCGGTGTGCAGTGGGGATCGGCCGCCGACCAGTCTCGAATGTATACGTGGCGCTGTCGGACATTGCGCGAATCTCGGTCCCCAACAGCCTGGCTACCGAACCCGACCCGAAGGGCGGCGGCGGGATCTTCGCGCTGCGTCTCGACAACGGCGAGCGCGTGTGGCAAGCGCCCCCGGCCGAGTGCGGCACACGAACACGGTGCAGCCCGCTCAGTCTGCCGCGGTCAGCGCGCATTCCCGGCGCGGTGTTCTCGGGATCGGTGGACGGACACCTGCGTGCCTATTCGACATCCAACGGCAGCGTGATCTGGGATTTCGACACCGTTCGCGACTACGAGACGGTGAATGGTGTGTCGGCGCGAGGCGGTTCTCTAAACGTGGGCGGCCCGCGATCAGCGGGGGGATCATGATCGTCAATTCGGGATACGCGCAGAATGGAATGCCCGGAAACGTTCTGCTTGCGTTCTCGGTGGACGGCAAATAGGGGCCGCTGGCGAGCCGATCCTATTTTGCCGCTCTTGGCCGCGACCGCCTCTGCGGCCCGCGAACCATTCAGGATGTTGGTCATCGCGTAGTTGCCCTCGTGGCACGCGTACTCGATGCACCGGCTCCTGGTCGTTTCTGGTCAGGGGCATGGCGAACGTCCACGGCCTGGTCCACGTCGTCGGATCGTCCACGGTCACCGACCATTCCATCGAGTTGGGCCCCGTCGGCGTGAAGCGTTCGACGAGCCGCAACGTCTGCCGGGTTCGCGTTGCGATACACGCTCCGGTTCCTGAAGTTCGTGGTCTCCACGATGAGAGTGTTGCCGTCCCAACGGCCTCGGGCGTCGCCCATGTCCAGGCCGAGCGACTTGCTGACGTGGGCACGGTCGGTGAGCGGAATGATGCGCGTTTCGTGAATCATCTCGATGCGGATCGCCACCCAACCTTGTCCCTGGATGAATCTGATACGAGTCGCCATAGATGGCCGGCAGCATCGAGTTCGGATAACCGCGAGTAATGCAGCGATCGTAGAGGCTCAGGTCCTCGTAGGAGGCATACACGCCGTTGCTGAAACTGCTGCCGGTTCTGGGACGCGCCGCAATTCGCTTTTGGCCTTCCGGGGTGATGGGAGGGAATCTTGCCGTCGGGAGGATCGACCACGAACCAGGGCCGCGATGCTTTGCTGACTTCGTAGATGTCGCGAAACTCCATCGGTCCCTGCGATGGTGCCGGTCGGATCGCCCGACAGAAACGGGCGCGCTCGATCGATTGAACAGCGCCCGACCAGTCGGCAAGCCCGGAGTCGGGGCCCACGACCTCGCCACCAGCGCCGTCGCACCTGGATTTTCACGCCCGGCAGGCGCTCGGTACCTTGCCGCCCCGAACGGGGCACGTCGACACAGGAGCTCGAGAGCGGTCCGGCCGCAGGTCGTCACATCTTGGGAGTCCCGTGCGGTCTGCCGCGGCCGATGCGCGCATTTCGTCCCTCCGATGAGCAGCGAATCGGCCGACGAGCGCCGGGTGCGCGAGTCGGCCGCCAAGCGCATCTGCGCCGCCTGCCGGTGCAGCGCGAGTGCCTGAGTACCGCGCTGCGCAGGGAGCCGTTCGGCATCTGGGGCGGGCCTAACGAGACCGAGCGGCGCCTGGCGGGCGGAGCCTGAGCCGCGCGCCCACGCGCGAAGCCTGGCTTTCTGGCAGCATGGCCGACACCGAGACACCACGGAAGCCGAGCAGGGCCTCTCGCTCGGCCTGTCCAGGGGTCGTCTTGCCCTGCTCGCACCATCGGGTGAGCGCGATGGCGAGCCCGACGCGATGACGTCAACGTGGCGCCCCCCACATCAAACCGACTTTCGACGCGAGCGTCAGCGCACCGCAGGTGCTCACCGGATACCTCCTCGCTTTCTCGGCGCCGCTGATCCTCCTCGGCGCGCGCGCATGGGCGATCGCCACGGCCGGCGCAAGATCTTCGTGATCGGGACAGATGTGGTTCGCGGCCGGCGTTCCAGCATTGCTGAAGCGGCGCCGCCGAACATCGAGGTGCCTGTCGCATCCGCCTGCGGCAGGCTGCAAGGCGTCGGGGCGGCGCTGTCGACGCCGGGCAGCCTCGCGATCATCCAGGCGAGCTTCCGTAAGGAGCGCGACCGGGCGCCCGGCCGTCGGCGTGGTCCGGGTTCCGGCGGCATCGCGGGCGCGATCGGCCCGTTTCATCGGCGGGTGGCTGGTCGATCGGCCCGGGCTGGCGCTGGGCGTTCCTGATCAACGCCGATCGGCGCTGCGTCATCGTGCCGCACGCCGCCGCGGTCGTCCCGAGATGCGCGACCCGCACGCGGGCCCGATCAGGCGTTTCGATCTGGCGCGGCGTTATGGCCGGGCGCGTCGGCGCTGGGCGCCGCAACGTGGGCGCTGACGGAGGGCGGGCTCACGCGGCTGGACCGACCCCCTCCGGTCTGCGATCGCCGGCGTGCAATCGCGCCGTCCTGGGCGGCGCGCTGACGCGTCGTGTGGCGGATGCTCCACGCGCGCTCGCGCTGGTGCCGCCGGCGCTTGTTCCGCAGCCGCAACTTCACGGTGGCGAACTCCGGCGACCGCCGCTGCTGTACGCGGCGCTCGGCGACGAGCGTTCTTCCTCGTCGCCTACGAGCTGCAAGGTCGGGGCGGGCTGGTCGGCGCTCCAGGCCGGCACCGCGCTTCCTGCCCTGCCACCGTGCGTCTGATGTTCATCGGTCTCGGCCCGCATCGGGCGCGCTCCGCCCAGACGCATCGGGCCGCGCCTCCAGCGATCACGGCTCGGCCCGCCGCTGGCCGGGGCCGGGTCTGCTGCTGCCCTTCGCGCATCGGGCCCGCACACGGACGTTGGGCCGCACGACGCTCCTTCCGGCGCCTTCGTGCTCGGGCTCGGGCTCGTCACGACTTCGTGCGCCGTGCCGCTCACGGCGACGGTGATGGCGATCGGCCGATGCCGACTCACGTCAGCATCGGGCCTGGGCGTGAACAACGCCGATCGCCCGCACAAGTAACCTTGCGGCAGTCGTTATCATACCGGTGGTGTCGGGTCTGACCGCGGCAATGACCGCCGCCGAGGCTCACGCACTCGTTCCGTGCTGCCCGTCATTGCCGCCGCGGTTGCGGCCATCGCGTCACCGCCTGCGCTCTTCGACTCGGCACGAACGCGACACGGCGCGGCAAGTGACTTGCGCGGTCGACGGACCACCGTTGCAGCCCGACCTGACGCTGCCCTACGGTCACAGGCGGCGTGAGCCGATTCCCCATTTTGTACGGAAGGATCACCGACATGGCCCAAACCTGCACCCACCTCGACACGGTGGGCGACGTCAGCCCGTCGAGCGAGGGCTGCGAAGACTGCCTCCGCATCGGCGGGCGGTGGGTCCACTTGCGCATGCATGCGGTGCGGACACATCGGCTGCCGCGACCAGTCGCCCAACCGTCACGCGACCGCACTCATCACGAGCACAACGACCATCCCTTGATCCGGTCCTACGAGCCGGGTGAGGACTGGCAGGCAGCACGCCGACGACCTCTTCTTCGAGGTCGAGGGCGCGGCGCCGTCGCCGTCGCACCCCTGAGGGTCACGAACCTGGCCTGCGATCGCCCTGATGCGCCCGCGGACGCGCATGCCTGTCCTGGCCGGTTGCCGGCCCAAGACCGCATCGTCCCCGCACCTATTTTCGATTGCGACGATCGTTTCATTTTGCAACGATCGCGCAGGTACTGCAGGTCACACCGCACGTCTCCCGCGAGCGGTCGGCCGCGCCGCACGTACCCCAGGTCGAGTTGCACTCCCGCGTGTTCGTTTCCATTTGCAACGATCAGACCTTCGGAATTACGCGAGGTGTCTCATCGGCACGACTGATCTGCGCCTGGCTTTAGTCGCGCCGGGCGTTGCCGGCGCGACGCCACGCGGCGCGGGCGCGTTCGTGCAGTTCGTCCTGCTCGAACGACAGCCGCCGCTATTCCCGGCGAGAAACGCCAGATCCGGGCGATCGGGGCGCGATGTCCTCGAGCCAGGCGCGCAACCACGGTCCTGGTACTGCCGAAAGTATCTCCTTGCAGCGCCTCAGCGCGCCGCGACTGCCCGGGCCAGTGCGTATCGACCACCGCGAGCGTCTCGGTCGCGCATCGCGCGCGTTTCGCGGCGCCGAACTCTGCAGCGCCGCGCCCCGGGAGAAGAACCGAGCTCGGCGATCGATTCCCGGAGCCGACGCCACGGCCGGCGCTGCCGTGGTACGCGACGGGACGCTCGCTTTGTGGCGACGTCGTTAAGCACCTTCGGCGCAGTGACGTGCCGACCAGGCGGTCGAGCAGCCGCGTAGCGTTATGAGCGCATCACCGACCGCAGCAGCCCTGGCTTTTGCGCGATCGCTGCGCCTCGAGCTCGCCAGCAAGGCGTCGACGCCGGGCCGGCTCGGGTACCGACCAGCGGTGGCCCTGGAGCAGGATCGCGAAGACGCGTCGGCGTCGCCACGGCGCCGAGCGCGTTCGAGCCAGCGGAGCTCGGCGCGCAAGCCTCGCCCATTCCTGGTCGAGCACGGGGCGGAATGTCCGCAGGTCGGCGCGCAGCCGCCGGTCGCACTGGGCCTGGTGCACGCCTTCCGGATCGTCGCCGATACGGATCACCGGATCGTGCGCCAGCAGCCGGTGCGCCGAGCCGCTCACGAGGGCCTGCACGAACTCGGTCATCGTCGCGGCGGCGCGGTTGACGGCGCACTGACGTCGATCGGAGTCAACTCGTCGACGCCGAGCGCCCGGGCGATCTTCGATGGTCGACCGGTGGGTCGGTCCTGCGGGCGAATAGCTGGTCAGGCAAAGCCCCGGAGCCCAGGCGCGGCAAAAGCGCCTGTCGAGCTCGATCTCCACCTCGCGGAAGTCGCAGCGCGGACGGGACGCCGCGCGTCGTCACGCATCGTCGTCGATCCGGCCATGCGGGCGCCAGCTCGTCGGTGAGCACGAACCGGTGGCGGCGCGCCCGCACGTGCGCAACTTCGCGAACTGTTTCGGTGCGGATCCAGGCGTATTGTGGTCGAGCGCGGTTCGGGCAGGCTGGCCAGGTCGCCGGGGAACACGCTCGATGCGAGTCAAATAGCGAGGCGCCGGCCGTGCTTTCAGGAATCTTCAGCGTCCAGGCGTCGTCCGACCGGAAGCGGAGGCTCGCTCGATCGCGAGCAGACGGAAGTCGGGCGTGTCGAAGTAATGGGCGCAGGTCGACGTGCTGCTCGGATCCGAGCCGCAAACCGTCGGCGACGCCATCGAAAGCGCGGCACGCGGAACCCCGCATCGACCAGCAGTTTCGTCTCGCGCCACGCACGAAGTATACCCGTCGACCGCGATCCCAAACACGCGAATCCAGAGCAGGGCGCAGCACGACTGGGTAGAGATAGCGAATGCCGAACACGAGCGCCAGCGTGCAGCCAGCAACACGATGAGCGCGCCGCCCGAGCGGGCGAGCAGCCACTGGATCGAGTTTGCGAAGCCGCCGCGCCCTTCCACGCCTTGCTCAGACCCGTCGCCGGCCTGCCAGCGCGATCACCGCTGCCGGCTTCACCACGTGCTTCTCGGTGATCGTGATCGCGACATCGACGAGTAGCTGGCCTGGTCGGTGAGGAAGTTGATGCGGCCCTGCAGCTGATAGCAATACGTAACTGAACGAAGCATAC
>ERZ1370068.2714-contig-1848_pt1 | contig 31707 bp, 40 predicted proteins | sample MGYA00561227_ERZ1370068 | MGnify/ENA primary metagenome ERZ1370068 (study PRJEB38410, sample SAMEA6850437) | metagenome | study: Metagenomic assessment of the ecological functions of the soil: analysis of the soil microbiota associated with the...
GCGGTATGGGCGGCGACCGCGAGCTGCTAATAATTGTCGACGAGACCTCACCGCCGCGGCTGCATCACGCGAGGAGCCGGGCTTAGCCATGGACGGCGTACCGACGACGCCGTTCTGCACCTCCTGCAGCACGAGCGTGGTGTGCGCGGGCGGACGAGGTCGGTGAGATCGAGCGGCACGCTACGACGGCCTCGGTATGAGTGCGTGCAGAAGTCCGGCGATCTCCTGCGCGCACTCGACGAACACCGGCTGCATCGCCTCCGGCCGGATCCTGTACGTCCTCGTCCGGCGAGCTGCACCTCGTGCAAGCGCATCGCGGCCAGCCGTTCCCACAGCGGCGCGGACCTTCGGGAGGTCGCGTACGAGCCGCTTCAGTGTCGCGATGCGCGGCGCGGCCGTCGGATGGGTGCGTCGCATCCACAGGACGTGCTCGCGGCGAGGGCGAGTCACGAGGTCGGCCAGTGTCGAGTTCGTGCGGCGTCGCCTGGCGGCTGCGATGGTCCGGAACCGGGATGCCGAGGCCGGTGATCGCGTCCACGTGCGCCAGCTCATCGGCATGCCTTCGATCACGTGGGTGCCTGACGTCGTGACCTTCAGACCCGGCACGTGCTCCCGCAGGATCGCACCGGCCATCACCGAAACGCCGCGTTGCCGGTGCACGGGGTGACGACGTGGAGATCGGACATCGCCGAATCTAAGACACGCAGCGACCCCGGTGGAGCACTGCACGAACGGCGGACGAGCCGGTGACACGGCAGAATGCGGGAACCGCCCGGAGCAAGGACCACGTGCCGTACACGCTCGTCATGTTGCGCCACGGTCAGAGCACGTGGAACCTCGAGAACCTCTTCACCGGTTGGTGCGACGTCGACCTCACCGAGCTCGGCCGTACCGAGGCCGTGCAGGGCAGCGCCGACCTCCTCGCCGCGGGCGTGCTCCCGGACGTGCTGCACACATCGTTACAAGTGCGCGCCATCCGCACTGCGGAGCTCGCGCTCGAAGCGTGGCGGAGCTGGGTACCGGTCCGGCGATCGTGGCGCTTGAACAGAACGGCACTACGGCGATCTCCAGGCGAAGAACAAAGAAGGACACCGCGCAGTACTGGCGCGGAGATGGTGAAGGTCTGGCGGCCGTTCGTACGACGTCCCGCCGCCGCCGCTCGACATCGACGACCCGCGCTGGGGCAACGACTCACGCCGTGCGGCGCTGCCGCGCGACGTGCTGCCGCGCTCGGAGTGCCTGAAGGACGTGCTCGAACGGATGTTGCCGTGGTGGTACGACGCAATCGTTCCCGATCTCCGCACCGGCGCCACATGTGCTCGTCGCCGCCCATGGCAACTCGTTGCGCAGTCTCGTGAAGCACCTCGAAGAGATGTCTGCGGACGACGTCGTCGAGCTCAACCTGCCGACGGGCGAGCCGCTCGTCTACTCGTTGGACGAGGACCTGCGGCCGATCAGCGAGCCTGGTGTCCGGTGGGCTGCGGTCGGTACGTCGACCCGGAACGCGCGCTCGCCAAGGCCGACGCCGTCGCCAAGCAAGCCGGGCTGGCACGCGCCGCGTGGCCCTGTTACGTCGTGACGACGGCGCGCTACGAGCGGCACCGGATCCGCGAACCCGCGCACGAACACGGGACCGAGCGGTTCGTAGTCGATGCCGTCGATCGGCCTGACTTCGTCGGCGGTCGCTTCGAGCACAGCACCTCACCCGGACCCGCGAGATCGACGATGCGCGCCGCGAGGTTGACGTCGCGGCCGACGATGTCGTCGCCCCGGCGGCGGGCTGCCCCAGTGCATGCCCATGCGCACCCACAGGGGCAGCGGTTCGACGGCTTCCTTCTCGAACCGCTGCTGGAGCGCGAGGCACGTGTGCAGCGCCGCGGTCGCGCCGTCGAACCAGAGGAGCAAGCCGTCGCCGAGCTCCTTCACGACGCGCTGCGCACTCGGGGAGCAGGTCGTGGACCAGGACCTCTTGCCGTTCGAGCAGCGCGAGCGCGCACGTCGTCACCGTGCTCGTTGGTCGAGCTCGGTGAACCCGACGATGTCGGTGAACACGATCGCCGCGGTCCGTCATCCGTCGCCGCTCGATGCTCGGCTCACTTGTTGACGATCCGGATGGTGCCACTGACGGTCTTGACGCTCGATCTCACCGTCGGTGCCCTCGGCACATTCCGTTGCGCACCCGTCCGCTGATCGATTTCAGGTGCGTCGCGGAGCGCGCGTCTCAGGGCACCGACACCTCGACCGTGCCGGAGACGCTGCGGATCGAGATGCGACCCTCGCCGGACGCGTCCACCTTGATCCGCCCGCTCACGTTCTTCACGTCGGCGGCGTCGGTCTCGCTCGACCCCGATGGAGCCGGACACCCCGGCCACGGACGCGGAGCCGGACTTGCCGACGCGCACGCTCCGCGCTCGTGACGACGACCCGGCACTGCCCGTGCATGCGCCGACGCGTGACGCGGCCGGAGCCGGTGGCGCGTCGACTCGCGTGCGTCTTCGATGACGATGCTGCCGCTCTTGCTGACGACACGGGCCGCGCCGACGGTTCCTCCACGTGAACTGGATCCGGACATCGTGCCGACGATGAGGTCGGAGTCGGGCGCGCACCGCACGTGCGAGGTTCTTGCTGCCCGCGGTGACCAACACCGACCCGTCGGACTCGGCGACGAGGCTGCCGCCTTCGACACGCTGAGCTCGGCACCGGGCTCGGCCACGATCCGGACGCTGCCGCTCTTGCTGACGATCCGTAGTCGAGCCATCACCAATCAGCCTAAGCCGGGTCCGCGCGGGCTCGAACATCGCCGGCAAGGCGCGGCTGTGGGCGACGGCCAGGTGCTGCACCGCGCGTCAGCGCCACGAACAGCAAGCGAACGCCGTGAGGTTCGTGCTGCGACGATCACCGCGGGCTCGACCACGATGACCGCATCGAACTCGAGTCCCTTGGCCAGCGCGGCCGGGACCACCACCAACGGATGGTCGGGCGAGACCTCGCCGGGCTCGGCGAGGACGACACTGCGCGCCTCGAGCGGCGCAGCTCGGCCGACGTGCCCGTCGTCCGCGATCACGGCCACCGTCGCCATCTCCTTGGCGAGCGCGAACGCGCTCGGCAACCGCGTCCGCGAGCTCGTCGGGCGCGAATCGCTGGAAGTCGGGAGGGTCGCCGGTCTCGCGCACCGACTGCGACGGCGCGACGTCGGCTGCGGCGTACGGGAGCAATCGGTTGGCGAGGTCGAGGATCGCACCGGGCAGCCGGTAGCCGATCGTGAGCTCTGCGTACTCGGCGTGCAGCCGGCTGGCCGAGGTGCACGAGCGTCTCGTCCCAGGAGTGCGGCGGACGCGGGCCGGTGGCCTGCGCAAGATCGCCGAGCACCGTCATCGACTGGCCGCGCGCGTCGCGCGAGCATGCGCAGCTGCATGCGGCGAGAGGTCCTGCGCTTCGTCGACGACGACGTGGCCGAACCGGCGGGGCCGCCCTTCACCAACGCCTCGGCTTCGTCGATCAGCGGCAGGTCGGCGGCGGTCCACGCATCCGCCTGCGCGCGGCGGAGCACGAGCGCTTGCTCGTCGGCGTCGAGCATCCCCTCGGCGCGCGCGGGCGAGCACGGCCTTCTGCGTGCAGCAGGCTGCGCACGATTGCCGACCGCGCTCACCGTGCGCCAGCAGCCGTCGACGGCCTTGCGGTTCTCGGGCCGGGCGAGCAGCTCCGCACCCCACTCGCTCTCGTCCGTGCCGAGGAGCATCGCCGCGTGTACTGCGCGTACGCAGCGCGCACCAGCGCGTCGCGGAACCGCTGCCGTTGCGTCGACACCGGCAGGCTCGGTCGCCGGGTGTCTGCGAGCAGACCCGTCGAGATCCGCGCGGACAGGTGCAACCGGCGGGCGCGGTACGCGAGGGTGAGCACCGGCTTCGGGCAGGCGGATCTGCGCGTCGGCGCGCGCGATGACATCGGCCATGCGTGCGTCGCCCTTGACCGCCGCGACCGGCAGCGCGCCCTCCGCGACGACACGGAAGCGGAGCGAGAGCAGCTGGTCGACCGTCGTCTGCGTCGCGGACGTCTCGCCGAGCGACGGCAGCACCTGACTGATGTAGCGGAGGAACACCGGGTTGGGCCCGACGACGAGCACGCCTTCGCGCGACAGAAAGCGCGCTGCTCGTAGAGGAGGTAGCGGCGCGGTGGAGACCCACGGCGGTCTTGCCCGTACCCGGCCCGCCTTGCACGCACCGAGGCAGCGGTCGAGGGCGCGCGGATGATCGCGTCCTGCTCGCCCTGGATCGTCGCGACGATGTCGCGCATCTGCCCGGTGCGGGCCCGCCCGAGCTCGGCCAGCATCGGGTCGGGCACGCCGCCCGATCCGGCGAGCGAGTCCGGATCGTCGAAGTCCTCGTCGAAGATGTCGTGCAGGTCGGGGCCGGTGAACACGAACCGGCGGCGCAAGCGCAGCCCGAACGGGTCGGCGAGCGTCGCCCGGTAGAACGGTGTCGCGACATCGGCCCGCCAGTCGACGACGACCGGCGTGCCGTCGCCGTCCTCGACGTGGCGACGCCCGATGTACCAACGGTCGCCTTCGCTGCTCGTCGATGCGCCCGAAGCAGAGCGCGCCGGCCGAGTCCTCGAGGGACACGAGCCGCTGCTGCAGCTGCCACTTCACCGCTTCCGCGTCCGCCTCGTTCGCCGCGAGCACGTCCTCGTGGGCGATGCGGGCGCTGCGTCCGCCGCCGCATCGCGTCGAGGCACTGCTCCGCGAACCGCAAACGAGCGCTCGGGCGCCACGTCCGGGTGGGCATGGCACGAAAATACCGCCGCCCGACCGGCGCTGGTGGCGCATTTTCGGCCCTTCCGCTGCTTGCACGGGGTGTGAACAATTCCTAGGGTTCCCGCCCAATGGCCACCGCTGCCGGTGACGGACGCGCAGCGCGATCCGCAACGGACGCAACGCGGTCGTGGACGCGCTCCTCGAACTCAACCGGGAAGGCAACCTCCGTCCCACCGCGAGGGAGATCGCCGAGCGCGCGGGCGTCTCGCTGCGCTCCGTCTACGTCCACTTCGACGACCTCGAGGACCTGTTCCTCGCGGCGGCGAAACGCCACGTCGAGCTGATCTCCGGGATGCTCGTCGAGGTCCCCGACACCGGTCCGCTGCGGTCACGGGCCGAGACGATGGTGCGGATGCGCAGCCGGATCTGGGAGGAGGTCGGGAACATCCTGCGGGCCGCCGCGCTCCAGGAGCCGTTCTCGCCCACCCTGGCCTGCTGGCTCGCGGGCGGGCGCAAGATCACGAGCCGCGACACCGAGCGGATCTTCGCCAAGGAGCTCGAGCCGCTGGCCCCGAAGACCAGGTCCGGCGGCTGGCCGTCGTGAACGCGCCATGAGTCACCCCGCGTGGGACCAGATGCGACGAGTGTCCGGTCTGGACGTGCCTGCGGCCCGCAAGGCGACGGCCGATGGGATCATCTCGGTTCTCGAACGCAGCCCAACGCTCGCGGGACGACAGAGGTAGGGAAATGAGGTGACCGCGGTTGTCGCACGGGGGAACGGACGGCAGCGTGCTGTCCGTGGTTGCGCTCGCGGTCGGCGTCGTGGCGTCGCTCGCGCTCTGGCTGACCGAGACGGGCTATCGCCAGGAGCAATTGCTCGGCCTGGTCGCCGTCGTCGCGCTCGTGCTATTTCGATCGCAACCCGCCGGCCCCGCATGCGCGGTGCTCACGTTCGCAGTACCGGCGATCATCCTCATCGACGTCGCCGACGTGTTCTGGGACCCGACGCTCGGCATCGTCGTGCAGGGCGCGCTTCATCGGTTCGCTCACCGCGCTTGTTCGCGGTCGGACTCGCGCTCATCTACCGCGCCAACCGCATCGTCAACTTCGCGCAGGGCGATCTCGGCGCAGTTCCCGCGATCTTCGCGATCCTCCTGCTCGCCAAAGATGCCAAGGGCGGCGCGCCCGACTGGATGACCGGGCTCCCTACCCGGTCGCCTTCCTCGCTCGGCCTGATCGGTGCGATCTTCCTCGGCTTCGTCGTCGAGCGGACGATCATCAACCGGTTCTGCCGCGCGCCGCGACTCGTCCTCACGGTCGCGACGATCGGCCTCTCGCAGCTGCTCACCGCCCTCGCGCTGTTCATGCCGGGCTGGTTCGGGTTCAAGAACCTCGACCGGCCCACGCTCAACCCGCCGTTCGACATCAAGGTGAACATCGGCGGCGTCTTCTTCGACGCCAACGACCTGATGGTCTTCCTCGTCGTCCCGATCGTCCTGGTCGCGCTCGCGCTGTTCATGCGCTACGCGCGGTCGGCATCGCGATCCGCCGCGGCCGAACGCTCCGACCGGCGTCCACCCTCGGCGTTCCCGTCGGTCGCGTGCAGGCAACCGGTGTGGGTGATCACGACGGTGCTCGCGCTTCATCACGGTCTTCTTGCGGGCCGGCGTCGCCGACTTCCCGATCGGGAGCGCGCTCGGCGTGACCGTGCTCGTGCGCGCTCGCCGCCGTCGTGCTAGGGCGCATGGACAACTTCCGCGCATCGCCGCGGCCGCCGATCGGGCTCGGTGTCGTCGAACAGGCGATCATCTTCAACACCGGGCGAGATCTGTACGTGTTCCCGGTGCTGTTCGTCATCATCGTCGCTCGGTCTGCTGCTCAACCGGAACGGCGCGCGGCAGCCGGGTCGACGACCAGGCCGGTGTCGTCGTGGCAGGCCGGCTGAAGTGCGACCGATCCCGACGCGAGCTCAAGCCGCTGCCGATCGTTGGGCACCAACATGGCGATCGTACGCCTCGATCGTGGTGTTCGTGCTGACGCTGCCGCTCTGGTTGTCGAACAGCAAGCTGCTGATCGCGACTGCGACCGGCATCATCGCGATCATCGCGGTGTCGCTCGTGATGCTCACCGGGCTGGGCCGGGCACGTGAGCTCGGGCAGATGGCGTTCGCCGCGATCGGCGGCGCGGTCGGTGCCTGGGTCACGCAGAACACGGGCTGGGACCTCGGCTTCGCGCTGCTGCGCGCAGGCGGGCTGCGGGCGCGATCGTGCGCGGTCGCTCATCGGCATCCCCGCGCAGCGCCGGCGGACTCACCCTCGCCGGTCACGACCCTCGCGCTCGCGCCCGCGCGTCCTGTACTGGTTGTTGAATCCCGAGTTCTTCGACTGGTTGCCGCGCGGTCGCTTCGACCGCGATCCACACGCTCTTCGGCACGATCACGATCGATCGCAGATGAGCTTCTACTTCCTCACGGTCGCGTCCTCGCGCTGGCGATCGCGATGGCGTACGGCATCCGGCGCAGCTGACCGGTCGCGTGCTCGATCGCGCTGCGCGAGAACCCACGGCGTGCGGAGGCGCTACGGCATCAACTCGCTCCGCACGATGCTCGCCGGCTTCGCGATGTCCGGCTTCCTCGCCGCGATCGCGGGCGTGCTGTTCGTGCACCACCAGCACATGATCAGCCAGGACATCGCGAACAACCCGTTCTCGGCCGAGCGCGAGCCTGCGCGTGTTCGCGATCGTCGTCATCGGCGGCATGGCGTCCGTGCCCGGCGCGATCCTCGGCGCGATCTACGTGTTCGCGATGCAGTACTACATGCTCGCCCGAGTGGCGCTTCCTCGCGACCGGTGTCGGCCTGCTCGCGATCCTCCTCATCCTGCCCGGGCGGGCTCGGCGCCGGGCTCGCCGAAGCGCGCGGCGGCAGCTGCGGTGGGTCGCACGGCGCCGCCGCATCATCGTGCCGAGCCTGCTCGCGGATCGGCGTGACGACAGCGTCGAGCTGACGCCGTCCATGGCTGCCGCAGTTGCGGAAGCGGTCGACCGGCCCGAGATCGAGGAAGTCGTGGAGCTGGGCTCGTGAACATCGGTCTGAACCCGACGCCCCCGACGGCCGCGCCAAGTGTGTTCAAGGTCGGATCGGCGATCGGTGCGCAACGCCGCGCCGAGGCGCTACTGCTCCGACGACGATCACCGACGGCTATGCGCTCTATCCGCTGCTCATCCTGTTCGGGCTGAACGCGGTCGACGAGCCTCGACCGCACCGTGTTCGGCGATCGCTCGGTCCGGAGATCAGGGACTCGTTCGGCCTCACCAACCAGGGCTACCTGTCGCTCATCGCGCTCACGCTCATCGGCGGCCTGCTCCTCGAGGTCCCGCTCGCGTACTACGCCGACCGCTTGCCGCGCGCATCGCCGTCGCCGGCGCCGCGGTCTGGGCCGTGTTCGGGCTGTTCACGGGACTCTCGACGACGATCCTGATGCTCGTCATCGCCCGGTCAGGAGCGGGGATGGTCGCGCCGTCGTCACCCCGACGCACAACTCACTGCTCTCCGACTACTACCCGATCGAAGTCGCGCCGATGTGTCTCGGCTTCCACCGCGATGCGCGAACGCTGTCGGCGCGTCTCATCGGACCGCTCGTCGGCGGGATCCTCGCGCAGGCGTTCGGCTGGCGGACGCCGTTCTTCGTCTTCTTCTTCCCGACCGTCGTGTTCGTGATCCTCGGCCTGAGGCTCGGGGAGCCCGGCCGGGGCCACTTCGAACGAGCGGCCGGCGGCGCAGGCGAGCCGTCGTCGCAGACCGACGATGCGCCGCCGTCGTCGGGCGGAATCGGTGCGCATCCTCTGGCAGGTCCGCACGCTGCCGGCGCATCTGGTACTCGCTGCCGTTCCTCGCCGCATCGGTGATCGGGCTCGCGTCCGCTCACCGGCTCTACTACGAGCAGGTCTTCAACCTCGTCGGAGATCGCAGCGAGGCTTCGTCGCCGCGATCGCCGGAACCCGCGCAGGTCGTCGGCATCGCGCTCGGCATCCCGCTCGCGTCGCCTGATGCTGAAGGACCCGGGCTCGGGCTCAGCTGCTGTCGTTCGTCGCGGTCGGCATCGCGGGCGCCTGGATCGCGATCTGCGCTCGCACCCGTCCTCTGGGTCGCGGTCGCATCCAACATCGCGCATCTCGGGCCTGTCGTCGCTGCTCGCACCGGGCATCTTCGCCTCGCTGTCGCTCGCGATCCCGCCCAAGGTCAGATCGCTCGGTTTCTCGATGGCGTCGCTGTTCATCCTGCCGCGGCCTGATCGTGCTGTACATCGTCGGCGGCATCGCCGACCGCTACGGCATCCGGGCAGGGCCTGCTGATCATGGTGCCGGTGTTCATGATCGGCGCGCTGATCCTCTCGTCCGCGCCGCTGTTCGTGAAGTCCGACATCAACCAGCGTGTGGACGCTCGACCGCCGCCCAGGCCGAGGTGCGTTACCAGCGGTCGCGCGGCGAGGTGAAGCTGCTGCTCGTCCGCAACGCTCGACGTGAGCTACGACAACGTCCAGGTGCTGTTCGGCGTCGAACTTCGAGGTCGACGAAGGCGAGATCGTCGCGCTGCTCGGCACCAACGGCGCCGGCAAGTCGACGCTGCTCAAGGCCATCTGCCGGACTCGTGCCGCGCCGACGCGGCGCGATCGTCTTCGACGGCCGGGACATGCACGCTACGCGCCGCCGCACGAGATCGCGGGCGCGGCGTCGTGCATGGTGCCCGGCGGCCAGGCGTGTTCCCGTCGCTGACCGTCGCCGAGAACCTCGCGGCTCGCGGGCTGGCCCGACAAGCGACCAGCCGCAGTCGCGCGAGCGCGACCGAGCGAGCGTGCTCGAGATGTTCCCGGTGCTGCGCGACGCCGGATGCACGAGCCGCGGCGGCAACCTGTCGCGGCGGCCAGCAGCAGATGCTCGACGCTCGGCATGGCGTTGCATCGCAGCCGCGGCTGCATGATGATCGACGAGCTGTCGCTCGGCCTCGCGCCGATCGTCGTCGAGCAGCTGCTCGACGATCGTGCGCGGCGCTCAGCGACGCAGGGCACCACGGTCATCCTCGTCGAGCAGTCGGTCAACGTCGCGCTCACCGTCGCCGAGACGGCGTACTTCATGGAGAAGGGCGAGATCCGCTTCCACGGTCCGACGAGCCGAGCTGCTCGAGCGGCCCGACGTGCTGCGGTCGGTGTTCCTCGAGGGTGCGGCGTCGGTCGAGCTCGACGCGGCAGGCCCGCGATCGTGCGCGAGCGAGGCCGCGGTCACGCAGGTCGCGGCGACCGCGCGCGCACGGCCGGCAACGGTCGCACGGCGATCCGCGCGCTGAGCGTGCTCGGCGTGTCGAAGCACTTCGGCGGCATCAGCGCGTCACCGACGTGTCGTTCGACGTCGCCGAAGGCGAGGTCCTCGGCTTCCTCGGTCCGAACGGCGCCGGCAAGACCACGCTGTTCGACGTGTTCTGCGGCTATCATGCCCGCCGACCGGCAGGCGACGTGCTCCTCGACGGCGTCTCCATCGCCGCGCCTCGGCCCGACGCACGGGCGCGCCGCGGGCTCGGGCGTTCGTTCCAGGACGGCCGGCTGTTCCCGGCGCTCACCGTGAAGGAGACGATCGCGCGTCGCTCGAGCGCAGCATCGACGTGCGCGACCCGGTCGCCGCCGCGCTGCACCTGCCGTCGGTCGCAGATTCGGAGGCGAAGGTGCGGCGCGCGCGTCGAGGAGCTGATCGACCTGCTCGGCCTGGGCGCGTACCGCGACAAGTACATCCGCGAGCTCTCGACCGGCAGCCGGCGCGTCGTCGACCTGCAGTGCGTGCTCGCGCACGGGCCACGGGTGCTCTTGCTCGACGAGCCGTCGTCCGGCATCGCCCAGCGCGAGGCGGAGGCGCTCGGGCCGCTGCTGCTGCGCATCCGCGCCATGACCGGCGCGAGCCTGCTCGTCATCGAGCACGACGTCCCGCTGCTCACGTCGATCTCCGACCGGATGATCGCGCTCGACCTCGGCGAGGTCGTCGCGACCGGCACGCCGCAACGAGGTCATCAGGGATCCCAGCGTCGTCAAGCGTCGTATCTGGGAGAGTCCGAAGCAGTCGTCGCTCGGAGCGGTCCCCGCCTCGAGTAAATGCCCGCGCACACCTTCCTGGGGGAAGCAATGGCAACAGCAGGTTCAGGCAACGGGAGCGCGGCCGCCGCCGGCAGCGGCGGCAGGCGAGGCGGGAGCGGCGGGAGCCGGCTGCTCGAAGCGCTACGGCCCGATCGCGCTGGTCGTCGTCATCATCATCGTCGGCGTCATCGCGGTCGTCAGCATCGTCAACGGCGGCGGCGATGACGACAGCGGCGTCAGCGCGCCGGCGGCACGACCGTCGCGGAGCACAAGCGCAGCCTGCCGCTCACCTTCCAGGAGGCCAAGGCCCAGGCGAAGCGGAAGGCGACATCGAGTGGGGCGACACGTGCGACACGAGCACGGGGCGCCGGTGAAGGTTCCGATTCACAATGCGCCGCCGTGCGTCGAACCGTGGGACGCATAGCAAGGACAACGGGGGCGCGATGGCTCAGGGCGTGACGAAGGACGGATCCTCATCGCAGCTGTACAAGGGTCAGCCCGACCCGTTGCAGCAGGCGATCGTCGAAGGTGCGGGCGCGGACACCGACCCGACCGCCATCAACCAGACGTCGATCGACTGCACCTCAATATGTTCGCCGATATCTCGCAGACGTACGGCCGAGCTTAAAGATCCGCGACGATCGAGGCGACCGGGTGGACCGACCGATGCGACGGCTGCGCAGGCGACGCCAGAAGGTCATCGACATGAAGGCGTTTGCCGCAGTTGGCGGGCCGGCGCAGACACCGGCGTGGTTCCAGGAACTGGTGAGCGCCAAGATCGTCTGCACGTGCGCGACCGCATCGAGCCGCAGGACGTCATCGAGAAGTCCGCGCCGTACCTCTGGCCGATCGGGCCTGACACCGGAACAGGCCGACCAGCACTTCCTGGAGCTCGTCGGCAAGCAACTCGTGGGCAAGAAGGCGCGAGTACGCGGGTCGACCCGACCTCCAGAAACAAGGACCGCGTGTTCGGCTGGGTGCAGGCCGAGACCCAGACCGATCAGTACAAAGCTCGCAACGATGCCTCCGACAAGGAGCTCGCCGACAAGTACAGAGGGCAAGGTCGTGCGCGCGTCTGACGTATCTCTCTACGACCCGAACAACGCGGCAAACATCGCGAGCGTCACGGTGATCGCGCCGCATGAAGCAGGCGGGCGTCACGACGGTCCTGATCAGCACGACCCGCTGATCCTGAAGCAGATCACGCAGGAAGCGACCAAGCAGAACTACTTCCCGGAGTGGGTGATCGGTCCGTCCGTGCTGGCGGACACGACGATCTTCGGACGCACGTACGACCAACAGCAGTGGAAGCACGCGCCTGACCTCGGTGTCGGCGTGCGCGCACCGAAACGCACGCTCGTCGACTCTACACGTCGTACAAGTGGTACTACGGCAGGAACGTGCCGGTGAACTCGCAGGAAGTCTTGTATCCGGGCCCTGCACGCTTGCTGCTCGGCATCCACCTCGCCGGGCCGGATCTGACGCCCCAGACGTTCCGCGACGGCATGTTCCGGTGGCCGCCGAGTCTCCGGATACTCTGACCGCTAACTACGTGAGCTGGGGCAACAAGCTCTGGCAGGGCAACTTGAAGCCCGACTACAACGACCTGACGACGCGACGGCGATCTGGTGGGACCCGATCAGGCGACTGGGAAAGACGAAGCCGGGAACCAGGGCACCGGCATGCTCGCCGACGCCGACGCGCGGCAAGCGACTACCTCCCGGCGACTGGCCCAGTGCAAATATCCCCTTCTTCCAGAAAGAAGCGTTCGGTAACTGTGTACGACAAAGCGGCTCGGACGACATTCCCAGCTACGGGCCGTGGCCGGGTCACCTGCGGCCGGCTGAGGCACACCCGGGGTAACCGCAAACGGGGACGGTCCGGCATCATTGCGGACCGTCCCCGCGCCAGCTCGATGACGCGTGCGGGCTCCACTGGAACGGATGGTGCACCAGCGCGCTGTGACGGTCCGGCCGTGCCGCCGCGAAGTAGAACCCTTGTCCGAACGCGCACCCTGCCGCAGCGCAAAGCAGCACTCGCTGTTCGGTCTCGATGTGTGGCGCACCACCGGTACGCCGTCCCCGGCGTGACGCCCGCGCATCCAATCGACTTTGTACAGTGTGCACCGCGGTGGTGCCGTCGCTGTAGCGAGCGCGGCGCTGTACCTCCCGTTCACACTCACGTTCACACCGGCAGCCTGCGCGATCCGGGATACTCTCCGTGCCGTGAGATCCCGGCGCGGACTCCGCGACGGGAACAAGTTCACATCGGAGACAGCTGGTGGCGCGATGCCTGCCCGCATCGAATCGTCAGCCCATCGGCGCTCTGCCGGCATCGGCGACTCTCCAGCACCCACCATCCGATGTCATGCCGGACGCCGGCGTGGCCCGGTCGAGGAACTCGCGCGCGGCGAGGATGCCGTGCTCGGGAAGGGCCCAGCGCAACAACGCCTGGGTAGCCGGCCACTTCAGAACCGGTCGAGGCGCACGAACGGTTGGTGTAGACGCAGCTGTCGTGCGGTGAGCACGCGGTCGAGACGAATCGGTTCATCCATGATCACAACCCGGCGACTGGAAGCGGTAGCCGAGACCGACTTCGGTGACGAAGTACTGGGGCCGCGACGGGATCGGCTCGAGCTTGTGCCGCATGCGCCCCAGATGATCGCGCAACGTGCTGTCCCGATCGGTGCGGTCGGGTCCCCACACCGACTGCAACAGCTGGGCGTTGCGTGACGAGCTGACCGGCGCGCAACGAGTACCTCGACGATGCGCCACTCGGTTGGCGTGAGCCGAACGTCGCGATGGGCCGACCGCGCGGTCTTGGCACCGAAGTCGAGCGTGAAGTCGTCGGTTCGACGATCAAGCCCGCCGCGCCACGGAGGTGCGGCGCAGCGCGGGAGCCGAGCCAGGAGCTCGTCCATCCCGAAGGGCTTGGTGACGTAGTCGTGCGCCGACATCGAGCGCACCTTGTCCGCCTGATCCGAGCGCGGACAAGACGATGATCGGGCTGTCGGACCATCCCCGCAGGTCCTGATCACATCGAACCCACTGATCCCCGGCAGGCCCAGGTCGAGGATGACGGCATTGGGCGGATGCAGCTCGCGCAGCTCCAACGCCGCGCACCGGTCGCCGCAGGCACGACTCCGTAGCCGCGCGCGGAGGTTCACGGCGAGCCTGGCGCAACACCGATGGCTCGTCTCGACGGCCAGGACGGCGTCAGCGGGTGCGGTTTTATGTCCGCCCGCCGGACGCGGCACCGCAGCGGGATCGTGGAATCGAGTCCTCGAATCATGTCCGCAACACCATCCGGCAGACGACTGCGATCGACGAGGCGAACCGAAGGTTTCCGAGCACGCGATCACCGAGAGTGATACGAGTGCACCGCAAACCGCGCCTTCTACGTCGCGATCTTCTTGCACCAAGGAGTCTCCGAGCCGCGAGCAACGGGTCGGATCCGCGACGGTCGCCCAGATCGCCGAGCTTCGTCGGCAAGTCACTTCGGCGCGTCGCATCACAAGTTCGCTCGAACTCTTCGACGAGCGATCCGGAACTGCCGACGAAGCGGTGACGTCGAGAACCATATGCTCGCCTCCTCGCGGAGCACTTGTCTCAATCCCTGTACACGCCCGCGTGGCGGGCACCGGACGCCTTTACAGACGCTCATCGCCGGCATCAAGAATCTTCACGCGTTGTTTGCGGCCCATAGCCGGCAGCTCCCGGCGTCGTGAGCGCCAGGCACCGACTTTGGTCGGCGATCGCCACCGCGAATTATTCTCGCTTTCGAGCGACGCCGGCTCCCGGGTTCGGCTCGAGCACGAAGCGGCCGATCTGCTGACCGCGAAGCGAGCACCGGCAGCTCGGCGCCTTCGCGGGGAGCTCGAGCTCACCTTCGCGAAAGTGACGCACGGTCGCGCCGGTCACGGTGCCGTTCCGTTCGACGGTGGCGAGCGAGCGCAGACTCGGCGGTGCCTCGAACCGGCACTCGCTGGAGATCGAGCAGATCTTCCAGCTGTTCTGCGCGCTGAGCAGACGTCCTCGCCGCTCGCCCCGTGCGCCGCGAGTTCGGCGACGCGGTGTGATGCGATCGATCTCGCTGCTCGAGCTGCGCGCGCGGCCGCGGGCATCGCGCGCCTGGCCTCGCGAGCAGACCGACGGAGATCCTGACGAGGAGGAGCAGCGGCCGCGGTGACCGTGTCGTCCTGAGAGTCGATCGTGAGCGACAGGTACGGCTTGGTGTGGAAGAAGTCGAACGAGAGCGCGCGTAACGCCCGCACTGACGGCGCCGCCTGCTGCGCCGCCGGTGACCGCGGCGAGCACCACGACGAGAACGAGCAACAGCGCCACGTCGGCATTCGCGATCGAATCGTGCGATGCCCACCGAGGGCGCCCGCGACGACGATCGGACCGATCGCCTGATCGCCATCCCCATGGTGCGCTTTCAAGCGCCCGTCATCCATGCTCTGTTGTGCCCGGCGACCGATCCTGAACCGAAACGCCTTCACGCGCTTAACGGACGCTTTCCGGTCTGGTCACCGAACGGCCGCTCCATAAGCGCTGGAACCGACGATGCGCACGGGGTCAACATGTCAAGAGTCACGGGGAAGTCGCTAAGCCTGCGCTAACGCATCGGCCCGCTCACGGCGGACCCGGATACAACCGATTTGCACTGAGAAGGTAATGCTAATCGAGGAAGATAGCAACCACGGCGACAGCTGCTCGTGTGCCCACGAAAGCAGGAGCACACAGGTATGGGGTGATGTCATCTTCGTCCTCGTCTCACCTGCGCTCTTCGGGCTGTGTTGGCTGTACGGTACGCCGTGCGTGTTTCGAGTGGCTTCATCGGGCAAGACCTGACGAGGAAGTCCCGGAACCGGTGGAGGCGTCGCAGTGACCACTGACAACATCGTCGGGCTTGATCCTCGCCGTGCTGCCGACTCGCGTACCCGGTCGCCGCTGCCAAATGCTCCCTCGAGCGGTTCTGATGCCACGCCGCCAGTCGGGGCACAGTCCATCGTCCCCGCCGCGCCGTGCGCGCCACTGACGCTGGTGGATCGGTCGGCTACATGGCGCTCGCCCACGGCGGAGGCGCAGAGAGCGCCGGGCGACCTGCGCCTTCCCTCCCCTGAATTCACCGAGCGCGCCGTCTATCGTCGTATCTCGTCGCGCCGACGAGGAGCAAGAGCAACGCTGGACGACATACGCATTCGCGGTCATCGGGTTCTGCAGCTCAGCCTGACCCCCGCTGTACCTGCTCCTCCGGAATGCCAGGGGTCGCCGCCGCTCAACCCGAACAACTCCCGGGCCGGTAATCCACCACCTCCGTGCGGGACACCGTTCGGTCAGGCTTCACGACCAACACCAACTGGCAGTCGTACGCGGGCGCGAGACGACGATAGAGCTAACCTCTCAGCAGATGCTCGGGCTCGCAGTCCACAACTTCACTTCGGCCGGGCAGGTCGGCATGGCCAGGTCCTCGCGGCCTTCATCCGCGTGGCTCGGATAGCGCCCGGCGGGCATCGACCCTCGGGAACTTCTGGTCGTCGACCTGGACCCGGACGATGCACGCGATCCTCGCATGCCGGTCGCGCTCGGTGTCTCGCTCGCGCTCGCCAGCCAAGCGCGTGGATCCAGGAACTTCCACGGCAAAACCGCACGCGGTCGAGCACCGTCGCGAGGGCACCGAACAGGTCATCCCCTGGCGGGTCCCGCGGCGAGCCGCAGATCTTGATCAAGGAGCCCTGGCAACCGAACGGCGTGCGGCTGCTTCAACGTGAACTCCGCCCACCGCGTCCCAGAGAACAGCGGTCCGTTCACCGACTCTCCCGGATGTACGCAATCTGTCGCGCTGCCGTTCGGCTTCGCCTTCATGTTCGAAGCTCGCATGGTCGGCGACAAGCCGCCAGGGACGAGCCGCTTTCGCAATCATGCCGGTGATCTGGGCCGGCCTCGTCGTTCGCCGCGAGATCACGTTCGAGACCACCGGGAACCTGCGGCTCACGGCCTTGGGGCGTGAACCAGTCGGTGAACGTCCACCCAGTCCGGCGCGGGAAACATGGAGGGAAAGGAGGTTCGGTTCGGTCCGGGTGCATCCTGGCCTGTGGGCGGCCTCGACGACGGGAACCTGGAACGGGCTCCGTCAACCTCCATGCACGACAGCTCTTCACCCGCTCGGTCGATGGAGCGGTGACGCTGTCCCACACAGATGCCCGGAGAGGCCGTTTCCCGCGGCGGCGGGTGTCGCGGGCTTGAACGGCCTGCTGATCCTCGGTCATCCTGTCGGTCTTCATCGCCGGGCTGATGGCGGGTCGAAACACCCGAGTTCCGGGGCAAGAAGATCCAGGCGGCAGAGATGAAGCTCGCCGCGGCTCTACGTGCTGGCGATGCCGTCTCGCCATGCTCGGCTTCGCGGCTTCGCGCCGCATGTTCGTCGGCTCGGCTCGGCGAACACGACGATCTTCAATCCCGGCCCGCACGGCCTCGACCGGGAGATCCTCTACGCGCTCACCTCGGGGTCGAACAACAGCGGCTCCAGGTGCTCCGCCGGCATCACCGCGGCTCCACCCAGTGGATGGCATACGACACTGGGCATCGCGATGCTCATCGGCCGGCGTTCGGCGCCGATGATCCCGGCGCTGGGGATCGCAGGGATCGCTCGGCGAAGATAGCAGCCGCTCACCGGCGACGGCGGGCACCCCTTCCCGACACACACGCTCGCCTTTCGGCGGACTCAGTTCATCGGCGTGATCGATCATCGTCGTGCAGGCCTGACACGTTCTTCCCAGCCTTGGCGCTCGGCCCCAGCGTCGGTCACACTCGTTCGCTGTTGCCAGAGCTGGACTCAACGACCCAGACCGAAACCGGATCCTCGCCCCTGCCGGCAGCAGTGCGCCGCGAGCAGCGCAATCCCCTTCTTCCGACCAAGTCGCTGTCTCGATCCGGAGATCGTCCGCAGGCGGCGGCCATCGACAGCCTCGAAGAAGCTTGCATCCGCGCGCCCGCTGCTCGCAACCCGGTCATAGCCTCGTCGTCCTCGTCGGCAGCGTCCTGACGACACGATCATTCTTCTTCCGAGACCCCAAGCTCGGCTCGCCACGACGCGAACGAGAACGTCTTCGCCGGCCTCAGCAGGCTGCCGCCAGTTCCCGTGGTTCACCGTGCTCGTTCGCGAACTCGCCGGAGGCGATGGCCGAAGGCCGCGGCGAAGCGGCGCAGGTCGCGCGATCGCGCGCCGCGGAAGACGTGCGCCTGAGACGCTGGCCCGGCGCGCGGGGTCCCGACGGCACCATCGAGGAGGTCCCGAGCAGCCAGGCTGCAAGTCGGCGACCCGTGCGTGGATGAGCCGGGCAGGCGAGTGTCAGCCTGAGCGACGGCGATGCGTCGCGCCGTGAAGGGATCGCGATCGGACCGACTGAGAGTCGGCGATCACCGGCGAGTCGGCGCCCGTCATCCGCGAGTCCGGTGGAGACCTGGTCTGCGGTACGGGCGGTACGCGGTGTTCGGACGATCTGCGCATCACGGCCCGACCGGGTGAGACGTTCCTCGACCGGATGATCGCGCTCGTCGAAGGCGCCTGCGCGGCAGAAGACGCCGCAACGAGATCGCGCGTTGACGATCTTGCTCGCGGGTTGACGATCATCTTCCTGCTCGCGGTCGACAACGCTCCAACCGTTCGCCATCTACTCCGGTGCCGAGCAGAAGATCATCGTGCTGGTCGCGCTGCTCGTGTGCCTGATCCGACGACGATCGGCGCGCTGCTCTCGGCGATCGGCATCGCGCGGGATGGATCGCATCGGTGCAGCGAAACGTGCTGCCGATGTCTGGCTCGTGCAGTCGAAGCGGCCGGCGACGTCCAGACGTTGCTGCTCGACAAGACGCGGGTAATCTTCATCACCATCGGGAACCGCGTGAGGCGATCCGAGTTCATCCCGCGGCGGCGCCGGAGCCCGAGATGGCTCGAAGCTGCGCACCTCTCGAGTCTCGGGCTGATCGAGACCGAGGGGCGCTCCATCGCGAAGCCGGCCGAGAGCCCGCTACGGACTGCCGCCGAGCTCGCCCACGCCGAGCGAAAAGTTGCCCACCGCAGACGCTATGAGTGGTGTCGACCGGATGGGCGCAGCATCCGGAAGGGCGCGTCGACTGGCTGCAGCGTTCCCGAGGCCGGCAGCGCCCAGGTGCCCCGAGACGATGGACACGATCACCAGGCACGCAGACGCATCGACGGCGGGAGCCGCCGCTCGTTGTCGCCGAGTCCGATCCTCACACCGCCAGTACCGTGCCGGCGTTATCCAACCTGGCCGACATCGTCAAAGATGGGATGACCGAACGCTTTTCGATCAGCTCCGCGGCTGGCATCCGCACTTGCGATGATCACGGCAGACAACCCTCATGCCCTGGGCCATCGCCGAGAAGTTAATGACGACTCTCCTTGCCGAAGCTGACCTGAAGACAAGATGGCGCCGATCGCGTGAGGCGTGCCGCGCTGCTCATCGCGGAGGCGACCGGCGACGGTACGAACGACGCGCCTGAGCTTCGGCAGGCTGATGTCGTGTCGCGATGATGAAGATGGGGACGCAGCTGCAGAAGAGAGCGCAACAGGTCGACTCGACTCTGGATCCGTGGAATAGCTTATCGAGGTCGGACCCGCGCAGCAAATATCACCCGCGGCGCACTGACAGCAACAGTCTTTTTTGACGCTACCCCAGACGTCGCCGGGGCAACAGCCAAAGTTATTATCATCCCGCGATGTTTCTTTGTCAGGCCTCCGGTCCTCGACCGGCTTCTGAACATCATGAACTCAAGAGTTCGCCGCGGTCCGCGATCCTCCGCAGGTTGCCACAACGCGCCGATCATCGTGGGCGCCGGATCCCGCCGTCGCCCAGTGGGCGCAGTTCCGCGCCGAGAACGGCCACGATTTGCGCCGCAACTGTTCATTCGCCGGCCTGCGAAGTGATCGGCACCCTGTTGGCATCAAACTCATCGACTTGCTTGCGACATGGCCTGGGGTCTCGTGATGCGCCACCGCGCCCCCGCTTTGATCATGGTCGTATTACCAATGGTCGTGCTCATTCGTGTATCCGCTCAGGTCACCGGCATCGCAGGTGGCGTCTCCACGACAAGGCGGCGATCGCCGTTAGTGGACGGGAAGGTCGTCGGCTCACGGTGGATCGGCCAGCAGTTCACGAAGCCGTATACTTCCAGATCCGCTTCGGCCGCAGATAGCAGCCACGATCACGCCAGCCTTGTTTTGGGCTCGAACTCGGCCCGAATTAACCCCGGATCTCCTGAGCTGGTCATGAACGAGTCGCCGCCATCGAAGTGATAATAACGGTTCTGCTGATGGCGACAGGCTCTGTCGATGCCAAGCGTCACGGCATCCGCTCGGGCTCGACCGCAGACTGGCTTTTTAACGTCGCCGTATCCGTCCAGGCGGCGTGGCCGACTTCGAGCGGGGCTCCGCTCGCTGGATCAGGTACTCGGGCTCGTAAAGGACCACACTGACGGCGCGTTGACTTTTGGTGAGCTGGTGTGAACGTTGGTGCTCAACCGCGCCGACAGGCTCCCCAATGAGCACTTCCTCCTGACAGGTACGTGGGAGGAAGCGGACCGGAAGACATCTCGCTGAGGCCCCCAGTCGCGGGAGCGGGTGGGATAGTCGTGGCACACGGGTGCGCTTGCGCATCTACCTCGGCGCGCCCGGCGTCGGCAAGACGTTTGCGATGTTGGAACCGAGGTCGCCGCGGCTTCGAACGCGATGCCGGGACGTCGTCGTCGACTACGTCAGAGATGCACGGGCGCCTGCGACCGCCGAGGCACCAGATCGACGGGCTCAGAGGTCATCAAGCGGCGGGCGGTCGAGTACCGCGGCAGCGACGCTGGAGGAGATGGACGCCGACGCCATCCTCGCCCGCAGCCCGCGAGCAGGCGTCTCGTCGACGAGCTGCCCACACGAACGCTCCGGGTTCCGCGCAATCCAGACGCATGGCAGGACGTCGAGGAGCTGCTCGCGAGCGGGATCGACGTGATCTCGACGCTCAACATCCAGCATCTCGAGTCGCTCAACGACGTCGTCGAACGCATCACCGGTGCCAAGGCAGCGCGAGATCATCCTGGATGCGGGTCGTTCGGCAGGCCGAGCGCGATCGAGCTTCGTCGACATGTCGCCGGAGGCGCTGCGCCGGCGCATGGCCCACGGCAACATCTACAAAGCCGGAACGGATCGACGCGTCGCTCACCAACTTACTTCCGACCGGGAAACCTGCGGCGCTGCGGAGCTCGCGCTGCTGTGGGTGCGCGGACCGTGTCGACGAAGCGTTGGGCGAGCGACCGCGAGCGCCACGGGATCACCGAGCCCTGGGAAACCGAGGAACGTCGCTCGTCGCGATCACCGGCGCGCCGGGAACCGAAGCATTGATTCGCCGGGCGCACGCATGGCGTAGCGCGCGCACGGAGAACTGTTCGGCTTGCACGTCGGTACGGCCGGAGTGGCCGGGCCGAGCGTCGAGAACTCCGCTGCGCCACCAACAATCATGGCCGACCTCGGAGGCGAGTACCACGAGAGGTCGTGGCGCAGTGACGTCGCGGCTGCCCTCGCCGACTCGCCTGGGCCGAGAACTGCACGCAGCTCGTGCTGGGCGAGCCGGCGATCGACGCCTGAGCTGAGCCTCCTGCGCGGTCGGTGATCAACCGGGCCGGTGCGGCCTGGCGATCCCTGATCGACTGCGCACGTCATCTCCCAGTGACCGACCGAGGCCGAGCAGCCTCTGCCGTCGCGGCGACCGAAGATCCGTTGGACACTCGCCGCTCCCCGCCGCCGCCAAGTCTGCTGCGGGATGCTCGCGGCGATCGGGCTCCCGCCTCACGCTGTTCTCATCCCCGCCCGCGACGACATCGGCCTGGAAACGGTGCTGCCGCTGTTCCTCTCGCTCGTCGTCGCGGTCGGCGCGATCGGCGGCGTCATCCCCGGCGTTGCCGCGGCTGTTGTCAGGCTTACTGCTGCCGAATCACTTCTTCACGCCACCGATCCATCACTTGACGATCGCTGGAGGGCGAGAGCGCTCGCTGCTCGTCATCTGTCGTCGTGGTGAGCAGCGTCGTGAGCGCACTCGTCGACCTGGCTAGCCCGCCGAACCCTCGGAAGCGCCGGGCCCGAGCGAGGCGCGAGACGCTGGCCCGGCTCCGCCGGGTACGAAGGCGGCGAGGATCCGCTCCATCGCCCGTCGCGTTCGCTCCGGTCGGCGTTCCGACTGGACTCGGCTGCGGTGCTGTCCAGTGCCGACGGCCATTGGGAGGTGGAAGCTTCGACGGTGCAACCCATCCCGGCCAGCCCCTGACGGTGCGGATGCAGTCGAAGAGATCGGCGACGCGCGTGCGTCCTCGCCGCCCTCGGTCATCCGCGCCCAGCGCCGACGATCGTCAGGTGCTCAACGCGTTTCTCGCGCAGCTGACTCGGCAAGCGAACGCTCTGCCTCGGCGCGCAGGCGGCAACCGCGACCGGCGCTGGGCCAAGCGAACGAGTTGCGCTCGCCGCCGCTGCAAGCCGTGCCCCATGACCTCGGACGCCACTCGCATCGATCAAAGGCGGCGGTGTCCGAGCCTGCGCCAGCCGGACGTCGAGTGGAGCGGGACGCGAAGAGCGTCGCACAGTTCCTGCGCGTCGATCGAGGACGCAGTGCAGACTCGCCTGAACGCTCCTGTCGGGAACCTGCTGGACACTGAGCCGGATCCAGGCAGGCGTCATCGAACCGCCGTTGCGGCCCGTCCACTCGATGGAGGTCGTGCCCGCTGCGCCTGAGCCCTCGGCGAACGGGCCCGAACCGTGACGGACGTGCCGAGTCCTCCCGCCGTCACTGCCGACGCGGCGCTCGCTCGAACGCGTCATCGCCAACCTCGTGGAGAGCACGCTGAAGTGCTACCCGAAGATGCCCCGTACGAGTGGGAAGCCGGTGCGCGGTCCAGGACGTGATCCACGTGCGGATCGTCGACCGCGGCCCGGTATCCCGGGCATCCGGACAGCATCGGTGTCTTTCAGCCGTTCCAACGTCTGGGCGACCTCGACCGCAGCACCGGTGTGCCGGCCTTGTCGTGGTGCGACTTAGCCTTGTTACTGCGATGGGCGGCGAGCTCGAGCTCGGAGTATACGCCGGGCGGCGGCACGACGGCGATCGTGACACCTGAGAGGCTGCAGCGTCGCGACCAGGGTGCTCGCGTCGACGACGAACCCCAGATCCGCGCTCGTGTCACCAATCTCCGCGCGGCTATGACGTGGACGCGGCCGGTAACGGGCGATCGCGCCGCAGCTCGGAAGCGGCACCGCCTGATCTCGTCGTCCTCGACCTCGGGCCTCCCGACATCACGCGGACTCGACGTGATCGCGGGCCTGCGCACGACCGATGTGCCGATCGTGATCCTGTCGGGCGCGCGAAACCGAGCGCGACAAGATCGTCGCGCCTGACGCGGCGCCGGACGGCTACGTCACGAAGCTCGCCCGGGATGGGCGAGCTCCTCGCCGCGCTGCGCCGCCCGTGCGGCGCCGCGTAGCGCCGACGCGGAGGAACCTGTCGTCACCACGCCCGACTTCACCGTGGACTTCGCGACCAAGCGGGTGCATCGCAACGCTGGCTGCCGGAGGTGAAGCCCACCCCACCGAGAGCGGCACATGGCGCGTAGCGCGCTCGTCACGCAACGCGGGCAAGCTCTCGCGCGGCGGCAGCTGCTCCTAGGAGTGTGGGGCCCGAGCACGAGCACCGGGACTGAACCAGCCCCGTCGTTTCCACATGGGCCCCGCTACTGATCCCGCCAGAAGCTCGAACCCGCAGGAGCCCAGCCGTCCCCCGCTGACTTCCTCACCGGGCCTGGCATGGGCTCACGGCCTCGCCAGCCGCGTCGCCGACTCGCGGAGCCACGCCCCGCTGCAGCCGGTCAGTGCCATGTTGTGATTCTGCCACGGACTGATGTGCAAAAAGTCGGATAGCGGTCACTGAGTGGAACGGCGCGCGACCAAGAGCCCAGCGCTCGCGCAGCGTCATACCGGCCGAGCCGGCCATCAGGTCCAGCTCGGTACCGCCAGACGTAGCGAAACGGCTGCGAGAACTGGCCGAGCGCAGCTGGCGCCGAGCCAGTAGTGGTACGAGACGAGGCCCTGGTTCTGCGATGTCGTACTCGTCGAAGCCGAGCCGCTCCGGGGTCACCAGGAACGGCCGCACGGTCTCGCCGCGGCGGGGAGCCGTTGAGCTGCGGGACACCCGACCTCGATCACGAAGCAGCCGCCGGGCCCAGGTGCGCGGCCGCGTTCTGGAAGCACTGCACCTGCGCGTCCTGGGTGGTGAGGTTCTCGATCGTGTTGTAGACGAGGTACGCGAGCCGGAACGTACCCGTCTACCCTGGTCGTGCGATGTCGCCGATCGTCACGCTCGACGGCGTCCGCACCCGGCTTCGCCCGCAGCTCCGCGACCATCGGCCGGCGACAGATCGATCCCGTGCACGCACGCCTCGCGCGCGCAGCGGCAACGCCACGCGACCGGTACCGATCGCGAGCTCGAGGGCGCGGCGCCGCTCGCCCGCCAGATCGACGAGGAAGCTCACCGTCGACTCGAGCACGGCCGTGGTCGAACATCTCCGGCGAGGTCGCGTCGTAGTGGGGCGCGACCGTCTCATCGAAGTAGATCTTGGGCACGGCGCACTCATGACAGCGAGCAGCGCGGGACCGGCGACCAACACCGGATTTACTGCCGGCGTGCCGCTCACGCGGCGAGCACGATCGCAGGGTCGCGGCGTAGAAGATCAAAGTCCCGGTCGCGCGATGACGAGGGCGCGGAACACCTCGTGGTAGCCGAACACGGCCGGCGCGGGTCGGGGCAAGCGCCGTTGCGCAGACGACGGCGCTTCGAGCGAGGCGACGTCGATGCCGCCGAGCACGATGAGCTGCAGAAGCTCACGACGCCGAGCGCGTCGCCACAGTGTCGGCAGGGAACCCGCGACAGCGCCGTACCATCCGGATCGCGATGTAGAGGGCGGCGCCGAGCCACTGGGCGGTGCGTGCAACCACACCATCCGGACGGCGACACCGATGATCGCCAGCGTCCAGACGATCAGGGGAGGGATCGTCGCGCCGTACCGTAGCGCTATGACCGCGATCGGCGGCACGGTCGCGGCGATGGCAACCATGATCATCGAGCTGATCCGCGCGCCGCAGACGAAGGCGGCGCCAGTCCCCGACCCAGTGACCCTGGTGATAGCAATGCTGGTCGCGCAATGTTTCGTCATCACGCTGAGCGTGGTAAGGCGACGATGCCGCCCATCGGATCGTTGCGTCGGCGATATCGATGACACTGGCGCGGTTATCTGATCGGAAACACGAACGCGTGATCGGACAATTGGCCTGAAGGCGAGGAGCCGCGCCAGTGGTGGCAGGCGGTCAGACAAAGCCGTTCGCCGCATCGTTTCAGGTTGACCGTCGACGCTTCCGCCGCCACCCACCGAGTCGTACGCCGGTGCTCGATTTGCTCCTGCGTTCTCGGCCACGATGTCCTCGACGCGGAGGAACAGTACGGCTAAGCCGGCAGTGACGGATCGAAGGCGAAAGTCCGACCTGAGCGTGAGATGCCCGCGATGAGAGGAACGTCGTGCTCCCGCGTTCTCGCAGACTCAGATCCAAAGTGAGCCGATCGAGGACCTCGTTGCGCTGGCAACGCTCGTACGCGATGACCGACCTCCTCACCGAGGTCGCACCCGGCGCCAAAGGCGATCAAAGGCGCAAGCCCTGGTGGTGACGCTTGTCCCAGCGCCGCCGTGTCAGCCCCGGACGATCCCGGTGGGCGCTACAGGCACAGCTCGAGGATCCGCTGCACCGCCGCGCGCTATGACTCTTCCAGCGTTGCCGGACTGTTCTGCGCGGTGCCTGGGTCCGCAGGGAGCGTCCGCACACCGCTCGAGTCGATGTAGTGGAGCCGTCGAGGTTGCACCGGATGAGTGGCTTCCTGATGGCGAGCGCCTCCAAGAGCACCGCGACAAGTCTGTGGAGGTGCTGGCTTCCCGAGGTCGACCCGCCGATGAGGTCCACGTCGGCCCGTATGGGGGTCTCCGGGTGACCCGATCACCAGGAGATCGCTGTCTACGTTCGGCGCGCCGAACCCATGGTCATGGTCTCATTCCTGGCGCAGTGGTCGCGATAGGCCGACGATGCCACCGCCCGGCGGACATCCTGCGATCGTGGTCCCAGGAAGCACCGCCGCCCGGACGCAGTCGCGCCAGACCGGCGTGTCGCTCCTCCTGCAGGGTGATGCGCCCACCTGCGCATGCACCGAGGTTGTCGGTGGCGACGCGGTGCTGCAGTGCGCAGCGGTTGTCCCACACGCTATCAATATGCTTTCCAGTGCATCGCTAATTTTGGTAGTCGGGATCGGGGTGTGCGTGTGGAACATCGTGAGCACGTGTTCGACTCGCTGTGCCGCATACCCTCGATCGAGCTGCGGAAGCTCGGATTGACGAACAGCGCCTTGCGGCCGCTGACGGGATGCGTACGCACGACCGGATGGTGGCTGGTGATGACCTCGCCGCTCGTGTCGCCGGGGAGGAAGGCGGCGGCACGCGGGTGGCGCCAGATCGCAGGTCAACGACGACGCGACCTCCCGGCACTGGCGAAGCCCGAGTAGGCCGCCTCGAGGTCGATCCATCGTGTCGCCGCTGCAGCGCCGCACTTCGATCGAATCGCGAGGATGGATCCCATCGGCGGCTCGGGGCGTGAATCACGCCGGTGCGCCAGCCCTCGGCGATCGCGCGCAAGCCGGTGTCGCTGTAGAGGCGCACGAAGTCCCGCCGCCCCTTGGTGTCCTTGAGGTACGTGGCGGTAGATCTCGCCGAAGCAGCGCGAACCGCCAGCCTGCAAGGTCGATGGGCTGGTCGTGGAAGAGACCCGGTGCTCGGACCCAGGCCGGCGAGCCAAAGTGACGCGTCTCGTCGTCGAGCGGCACCTGCAGGTCCGGTCACGGTGGCGCGCAGCACGTGTTCGCACCGGCTCGACCTCGATGCGTAAAATCCCATGGCGAAACGTTAGGCCCCAGGGGCGCGCCAGCAGCCCAGTCCACCCCGGAGCACGCGTCGAACACCCGCGCAGCGACGGAGTCGTCACGATGCGCCTTCGACAGCGCCTCGAGCAGCTCGGGTATCGGGCGTCGGTGAGGCGGCACCTGCAGCGTTGCTGGTCCGAGGCTGGCGGTGCGGCGCACGAGGTCATGGCGTCGGCGTGATCGACCGCTCGACCACGGAATGGTGCCGGAGTTGAAGCTGCGCCGGCGCTGCCGCCGACAACGGGCGGTCCATCACCCCGATGGCCGCGGATCGAGGAGCAACTGGTGTTGAGCAGGCGTGGTACTGCGCGGCGTGCGGCATCCTCCGAGAAGCTGGAAGACCCGCAACGCAGCGCGCTGAACTGCCAGCGCTTGGTTCGCGATCGGTGAAGGCGGTGGTGGACGCCATGGATCGAGAATGCTTCACGATAGTATCGTGGCACGATGTCTTCGGTTGTGACGCCGCTGCCGGGCTGTTCTGCCGACGCTTCGCGGCGGTACTGACTGCTCGGCGGCGTCGCCGCGGGTGGTGCTGATCCATCTCATCGGCCTCATCACCAACCTCGCTTCTTCCAGCAGCGCCGCCGTTCACCGAACTTCATCCCGGGGCCGATCTTCATCGCAGCGGGCTGGGAGCAGTCATCATCAGCGCGTTGGCGCGATTCGCCCTCAGATCAAAGCACGGCATCCCGGAATGATGGAGGCCAGGCTCACCAAGGAGAGCCGCATCACGCCCCGCACGGTCGCGAACCCGTGTGTCGGTTGCGATCGTTATCGGCCCGGCGTTGTTCGGCGCCGAGGCCGATCATCGTCACCGGCGGTGCGCCGGTTCACTGGTCGGGCAGGTCATCCGCGCCTCGCCTTCCGAACGCAAGATGCTTACGCCGCGGCGGCCGGGATGTCGGCGACGTTCGGCACCGCCGTCGCGGTCGTGGTGTCGTGCCATCGAAGCCGCGGTTGCTGTTCGAGCTCCTCGATCGCCGTCGCCTCTTTGTCGTCGCGGCGCAGTGGCTGCCGGTGTGGATGCACCGTTAAAGCTCGGTGCCGGGCCCTGTTCAAGGTGCCGCCCCACCACTCGCCACGCGGACCGCCTCCCGAGCTCCTCCTTGCCTCGTGCTGCTCGGCGTGGGTGCGGCCTGCGCCGGCCACGATCATCGCCGCGGCTTGTTCCTGATCGACTGGTACCGACACCTTCCGGATCGCAAGGAGTTCTGGCACCCGGTCATCGGTGTGGGGCGGTGATCTTCGCCACGATCATTGCCGTGCCGCGCCGGTGTCGGCTATGACGCGATTTCCGATGCGTTCGAACCGTCTCGCGATCGGGACGATCGCGTGCCTCGGTGTGGGTGCCCGTTGCTCGCGGTGGGCGGCGCTCGCTTCCGGGCACGTCCGGTGGCGTACGCTCGCCGATCTCCTGATCAGCGCCGCTACGGAAGCCTCTCTGGCGGTCAACCACCTCTTCCCGACGATCGGTGTGTTCCGGCGCCTGCGGTTGTCGCGATGGTCGCGACGCTCAAAAAGGGGTGCCGCATCTGCAAATAATGTTGATCAGTGATGGTGTTCGTGTCTGAGCTCACGCGCGGATTATATAACGCCGTCATATTGCTGGGCTGATGCTGGCGACCGTCGCGTCGCCGACCTCATCGCGGCTCGCTCATGCGCGACAGCATCATGACTCGAGAAGCTCTACGCGGCTTGCGTGTCCACACCGAATACGAGGTCGACCGCTTCGCACGGTTCCGGGTCCCGACGTCACATGACGTCGACATCACCGCTTTCGCCGGGCGAACAGCACACACTTCCGGTGACGTCCGCCGGTGCTTGCAACGTTTCCGCGATGCCACGCGTACCTGATCGTCGATGGTGACGATCGCTGCGTCGGCATCGAAACGGTGACCTGTTTTCCAGACGCGGTAAAAGCTGACCGACATCGGTGCTCATCTCGCCACGAATCGGCTGTATCGGTCGGCCCGCAGGATCTCGTGGCATCCGCGCTGCAGCGGATGTTGGACGAGCACGTCGAGCACCTTCCCCGTGATCGATGCCGAGGTGCTGGTCGGCATCTGTACTGCACCGACCCTGCGCGGGCGGACCAGTCTGACTCGAACGCCACCAACCCGGGGGTGGCGGCTACGGTCACGGCAGTAATGTTCGGGACGCGGAAGAAGTGGTCGCGGAGCTGACGACGCAGCAGCGCACCGGCGTGCTCGCCCTGATCGCGGTGCGTTGTCGCGTATTCGCACAACGGATCTCAGTAGCCGTTCGGTGGCTGAGCTGTCCGAAGTTCTGGCGCTTCGCGGTCGTTGAACACGATCGGCGCGCCGCCAGCATCTTGGTCGGTCGCCAGCCTGCATCCGGGTCGTAGCGCCGCACGACGCGGCGCATCTCCCGGCAATCACCGAGAAGTCTGAATCTCGCCGCCCGCGATAACGCGCCGCCCGCGACCAGCCGACGCTTCCGCCAGGAGTGTGCGAGTCTGGCAAGATGATGGCACTGTGGCCGAGCCAACCGGCACCGATGCTCACGCTCGCCTGTCCACATCTGCACGCCGATGGCAGGTCGACGCTCCGTAAAGCCCGTGTGGTTTTGGTCGGTCACGTACACGTAGTGACCGGTCCAGGCTGCCGTCGCCGATGTCGATGCGCCTGGCGGCTGATGATGCCGATGCCCTTCCCGAAAGGTACTCGGTCGCTGATCAGATCACTGGTTCGCCGGTGAGCCCGGCCTGCGACTTATATCCCCGCGCTGATGTCGCAGAAGCGGCCTCTCCGGAGGCTGTCGCAACGTGCCTGCGCTGGATCGCGATACGACTCGCCGAAATGATCGTCGGCGGGAACGCGACGACTGCCATCACCGAACGTGGAAGCGGCGATGTGCCGTGGACCCACATCGCGCCAGTGCACGACGCGCCCCCACGTCGCTTGCACGACTACCGGCAAGGCGTCCGAACTCGTCCCCCAGCGACGGAAAGCAGCTATCCGTGGGTCGTTTTCGGGGCTAACCCCTCCGGGTTAGGCTCCGTTCGATTGGTCAGCAGCGCGATCTCCGCCCGTCACCCATCCGTTATTTCTTCTACGATTTCCTGCAGGGCGACGGAACGTTCGAGGACGCGGTGTGGCTCGGGCTCGCCGAGGTCGCCGACTCGGGTCGCCTGACGGTGAGTCGAGAGTTGTCCCGCGTAAGCCGCGACCGCCGGGAGCGAACGCGAGGTGGTCGAGGGCTGGAGGCGCTGTTCGACAAAGGCGTTCCTGTCATCATCGAACCGGCGATCTCCGATAACGCGTTGATCGTCGCGCCAGCCGCGATTTCTGGCTGAGATCCTGGCCATCAACTACTCCGGCGGCGAAAGCGCACGCCAGCGAGTGGATGTACCACTACCAGGTCGGCTCGCTCGAGGAGAGGAAAGCCGCGCCAGCTCGCGGCGCGCCTGGTCGAGCGGGAGGACTTGGCGCGGCGGCGGCGTGCATCAGGATCAGTCGCCCGTTTATCGGGCGGCGCTTCGCGGAGGCGTTCGATGGCCGCGCGGGGTTCGCCTCGGGCCTCGAGGTCACCGGTTCCAGAAAGACGCCGCCGATCTCGCCGCTCGCCGAGGAACGCTCAGTCGAGCGTCTGTACGCGCCTGCGCTGGTGCGCCCGGCCGCTTCCTCGTGTACTTCGGCCTCGCGTCGCATCGCGGGCCGTGGCACCGCTGGCCTCGCGGAGTCGCTCGGCTGGGACGTGCCGGTCGCTCGCCAACTCGGCGCTCATGTTCGGCTACGCCCGACCCGACTGGCGCGACGGCTACCGCGCTGGGAGTACATCGACACCATCGCCGACGACAACCCAGAGGCTGCGCGAGGCGACGGTCGCGCGTCACCGCGCGGCCGGCCCGTGCTCATGCAGCCGCTTACGACATGGGCCGCTGGTCGGCGAAGCCGTCGCGTGCGACCACCTCACCCGGGCCGGGATCGCCGAGGGGCTGCGGCGGGTGAAGCACGCTCCGGCCAGCGAGCGGTCACGACGGCACGCACGATGGGCTTCGACGTATACGACCACGCCGCCCTGAAGGGCCAGCTCCTGGTGCTGCGCGAGTGGAAGGACGGCCGCAGCGTGCAGGTCGTCGCCCACATAGTTGTCACACCCGGCTGGCAGGGTCTGGCCCATGATGCAGAGCGTCCAGACCCTCCCCCGACCTCCTCACCCGGTTCGAGCCGTGTGGTCTCTTCGTCGACGCTGGTGATGCCGCCGATTCCCGTCTGCGCCGACTGCGGTTGGCTCCACGACGAGCACGCCGGGATGGACGACCGGTCGCCCATTGGCACCCCGCGGTGATGATGCACGAACTCGGTTTGGGACGAAGCGCCCCCACCGCGGGTGCGTAGGCGAGGGAATGCTTGGTCACGGGTGTACCCCTCGGCGGGCAGCAAACGCCTCCCCTGCCTCCCGGTCAACCTGACAGGTGCATTCAACGGCGTCTTAGCGGCGGCGGTTGCCGTCGTAACATCCTCGGCCGTCCGTCATCACCGTGTGACCGGGTCGTAATACGCCCGCAAAGCCAGAACACTGATTCGCTCCCGATCGGGACGCTTGGCAGTCGACACGAACCTCGCCTGTTCAGCGGCCTGTGCGCAGCGGAGAACCGGGGGTCCCGTGTCGGCAGCGAAGAAGATGATCCTCGTGAGCACGTCACGTTCCTTGCGCTGGTGGTCGCCGGTGCCATGTGGGGCCAATACGGTGAAGTGACTGACCGGCGCCACCACTGGCGGATTGCCGACTATCTCAGCAATACGTAACTGAA
>ERZ1370068.10391-contig-9095_pt1 | contig 31704 bp, 33 predicted proteins | sample MGYA00561227_ERZ1370068 | MGnify/ENA primary metagenome ERZ1370068 (study PRJEB38410, sample SAMEA6850437) | metagenome | study: Metagenomic assessment of the ecological functions of the soil: analysis of the soil microbiota associated with the...
ATGCGCGCTTTCGTTCAGCCTGATTCGTATTACCGCCACGGTCAATCGGTCCGCGGTGAGTGTAAATCGGTGGAATGAGGCCGAAGCGCGAATCGGTCGCCGATCTCGCCGGCCATGTCGCGAGCTCGGCGATCCTCGAGGCCGGCGAGCTCCTCGAGCGCATCCATATCGCTCGAGATTGAGCCTCGAGCAGCTCGAGCTCTCGCCGGCGCGGCGAAGGATGCGGCGATAGTCGCGGGAATCCTTGTCGACAAGGCCGAGCTCCTCTCAGGCCGGCCGACTACTCGAGCCGAGCGCGTCGATACGGCCGAACTTCGCTCGAGGCTCGGCCGCCTTCTCGGCCTCGAGAGCCTCGAGGTTCCCAGGCCTCTCGAGCTCGAGCCGTAGCAGTCGGGTTAGCGATCGCTACAGGCCTCGAGAGGCAAGGGCTTTGGCCGGCCTCGAGCTCGAGCATGGCTCGCTTTTCTCCTCGGCCTCTCCCTCGCGCGTCACGCGTTACCAAAGCGATCGAGCGATGCGGGGCCGACGAGTGCATCAGGGGGAGGGTCGGCGCGAAATCGGGCCGCCGGTGTGCAAAACGTGTCCTTCCGGCCTGTGCATTGAAATCAAAAGCGCAGTCGGGCGCCGTTTCGGGGGACGATCGGCGTTAGCCGGTCGGCCTGCCGGCGTAGCCGGTGCCAGGACTTTACCGTCTGTTTGCCACAAACGTTTGCGTTGGGCAACGGTTTGAGAGGACGATGCGCGGTTGAGCTCTGACTCCCAGGAGGGTCGGTGCTCTCTGCGGTTGGAGTGCGCAGGGCGTCGTGGTGGCGCCGGTCGTGTCGGTGCCGTCCCGATCCTGCTCTGCGTGCCTCGCCGGCGTCCCCACATGCGGTTGGCATGTCATCGTGCGATCTGTGAGCATCCTTGTCGCCTTTGCGGCGGGTGGCAAGGGTCACGCTGCACGTTGCATGTTCGGCGCCTTTGGCGCCGGACAACCCCTTCCCCCTTTGTCAGAGGGGATGCCACATTGGCGGCCTGCCGTGGCTCCCCGGCCTTCATCGTGCGACCGGACGCCCTGGAGCTGCGCAGGTTGGACGCGCTCGAGCTGGATGCGGGGCGCGTCCCACAGGCACCTTCTGACGGTGGATGCTCCGCAGGTGAGGCGGAGGGTCGCTCTTGGGTGGGGCCGGTTGAGTTACGGCCACTCTCCGCGCTTTTGCGGTGCCCCGTCAAGAGACCTTCACCTGGCTGTTTTCGCGCATGTCGTTTTGCTTGTGGCATGAGTCGTGGTATCAATGTAGCTTGGCAGGGTCCGCCGGGGCCGAGCCGTGTTGAGTGCGTCAGCGGTCCTCTCTCGAGCACGTCGAGCGGGGGCTCGTGCGTATGGCACGCTGTTGTGCGATGCCTCCCGAGCACCCGTCGATGGACGAGATCGGCGAGCTCGCCGAGCTGATCCGCGATCGGATGCGCGAGCACGGCCTGCACGATGCAGGCTCGTCGTCATCCGGCTCGCGCAGACGGACGGCGCCTGGTTCGCCGATGTCACCCATGACAAGGGCTGCCCGCACGACTGGCCCGACGAGTACGTCGATGGGTTCACGTGACCGCGCCCCAATGCCCGCCGTGCGGCGCGACCTGGAAAGCGAAAGGCACCTGGCATTGGTGCGTACTCCCGACCGGCCACCGGGTGCGTGCATGTGCGGGTGCAATGAGCGATACCGCGAGCCGCACCACCCGAGCTGATGGAGACCTACGGGCTGATCGACCGCGAGGGTTGGGCGCCGGGGCCGTGGGACGGCGAGCCCGATGAGGCGGCGTGGCGGTCGGCGGCGACGGGCCTCGCGTGCCGCGTGGCGCCATCCGAGATCGGATGTTGGGCCGGCTACGTGGAGGTGCCTCGAGGCCATCCGTGGTTCGGCGTCGACTACGGCGAGCTCCCGACATCCGGGTGCACGGCGGGGTCACGTTCGCCGGCCAGTTCGCCGAGGGATGGTGGCTCGGCTTCGACTGCGGCCACTTCGATGACGTGATGCCCGGCCTGGGCGCGCTGCTCAACCGGCTCAACCCCGAGCGCGCCGTGGACCCCTGGCTGTTCGGCACCTACAAGGACTTGCGGTTCGTGCGCGGCGGGTGCGCGGCGCTCGCGCTGCTCATCCGCTTCGCCGGCTAGTCCTCGCGCGAGGAACGCTCGAGCGTCGGCCGGGTCTTTCGTCTCGCCGAGGCGTATCCCGATGCGCCCGCCGTCGTAGCCGGCGACTTCGTACATGCTGATCGTCAGCTCGAGGCCGCCCTTCGTGTCGCGGCGGTAGCGGACGTAGCGTTCGCCGGGCTGCCAGACGACCGCGTTCGCTGTTACGCGGCGGGCAGATCATCGAACCAGGCGACGACCCGCGTGCCGACAGCATGCGGCGGCGTGCACCCACAGGTCGGGCCACAGCGCTTCCAGCGCCGGTCGGTGAGCTCGGCCGGGTAGTCAGGACACACTCGAACCTCGAGCGGACCTGCAACACCGCGGCGGTGCCGATGAGATGCCAGCGGTTCCCCGGCAGTCGCTCGAATCGGTCGCGCACTTCGGGCGTGCGTCGACCGACATCCGCTTGTTGGTGGGCCGTTCGTGGCGCGAGGGATGGCACATCATTGCCGCTGCAGTGTGCGCGCGGTCTCGCCGTCCGGTCCCTAGCCTGGCCGGTGAGGCCCGCGGTCTCGCTTGTCCTACTGGCGCCGTGGGCGCGGAACGGCTCGAGCAGCTCACCGACGAGGAGCTCGCCGAGGTCGCCGAGCTCGCTCCGGGGCCTCGAGGCCGGCGTACTTCCCGACGCTCGACCCGAGCAGCAGCTCCCCGGCCGATGTCTCATGGAAGGTCTGGCTGCTCATGGCCGGCAACGGTTGGGGCAAGACCCGCACCCGGCGCAGAGGCGACCGCCGAGGCCGCGGTCTGTCACCGTGACTGGCAGCTCGGCCTCGGCGCCGCGACGCTCGATGAGGCCCGCGATGTCTGCATCGAAGGGCACGGCGGGCTGCTCGAGATACTCGACCGGCGCGACATCCCCCACAAGTGGAACCGTTCGCTGTTCGAGCTTCAGTTTCTCGAGACCGGCTCGAAGCTCTCATGCTTCAGCGGCGAGGACGCGGAGAGCTGGCGCGGTCCGAACTTCCATTGGGTGTGGTGCGACGAGCTCGCGAAGTGGGCGCAGGCCGCCGCCGCGTGGGATGTGCTCTACGCCGCGGTGCGCCGGCGAGACGCCGCGGATCATCGTCACCACGACCCCGAAACCGATGCGCCTTCTGCGCCGGCTGCGGGGATGGAGTCGACGTACTTCACCGGCGGCGCGCCGACCGACAACGTGGCGAACCTCGCGCCCGGCTACGTCGGCGATCTGCGACCTGTACGGCGACACCCCGTTCGCGCGCCAAGAGATCGAGGGTGTGCTGCTCGATGACGAGACCGGGCTCCTGTTCGACGCCGAGAAGTTCCGGTACTGGCATTGGATCGACACCGACAACGGCAAGGTGCTGTCCTCGGAGGGGCCGGCTGGTCGACCAGGCCGGAGTGCGTTCGGTTCACGATCGACCTGGCCGCGAAGCTCAAGACTTCCGCGACTGGACGGTCATGGCGGCGTGGCGACGATCACCGCGAAGGCCGACCTGATCCTGTTGGATCGGCGCCGGGCCAAGATCACCGAGCGCCAGCACTTCTCGATGCTGTCCGCGCTGCACGGCGTGGAAGCTCGAGTGGGCGTGCCTCGAAAAGGAGCATGTACGCGACCGAGCTCGTCAAGCAGATGACCAAGGCGTTGCCGGAAGTGTCGATCCGCCCGACCCATCCGAGCTCGACGAAGGTGGCGCGCGGTGCCGGCGTCAGTCATCGCGCACGACGGGCGCCTTTGGTTGCCTGAACGCGCGTGGGCGTACTGCGGGCCGGACGATTCGTTCGTGGACGAATGCGTCGGCCTCCCGCCCGACCCCGGCAAGGGCGGCCATGACGATCGATGGTCGACACCTCTCGCGTGCGCCCGCGAGGTCTCGCGCGTCGTAAACCGCTTTCGGCTGCGACAGCAACCCGACTGCCGGCGTGCATCCCGATGCGCTCCACCAGCGCCGGTTCAAGACCCGCGTGAACGTGAGAGACGAGCTCGGCGACCCGCCGGCTACTGGCAGTAGAGCAGCGCATGGCAAAGAGCAGGCAGCCCGCGAAGCGAAGGTGTCGCCGACGCTCGCCGTCGAGGCATCACTGAGCACGGCGCACACGCAGACCCGTTTGAAGCTCACCGGCGCGAACCCCGGCGGGCACAACCTCTACGTGATCGCCGAGAGGCCCGATGGCCAGCGCGAGGAGGTCGGCGAAGTCACGTGGGACGGCGAGCGCCACGACATCATCCTGCCGTTCGTCGCTCGCCAGATTCAGGTGCTCTCGAGCCTCACCGACCCGAACCGCGTGGAGACCGTCATCGACGTGTTGCAGGACTTCATCGAGGACAACATCCCGCCGCCCGAACCCGAGCCCGACCCCGAACCCGAATCTCTAGATGGGAGCTACCAGGTGAGTGACGTTGCAACCCCGCGCGAAGTACCGCCCGAGGAGAAGTACCAGGAATCGCCGCCGCCCAAAGACCCGAACATGCCGGTGAAGCCGGTCGATCCGCGACAACGCCGATCCGGCCGACAAGATTCGCGCCGAAGGCCCCGAGGTCGCCGACCCGGTGCAGCAGGCCGCGCACGACGTACAACGAGGGGGACCGGCGCCCTGGAAGCACAGGCGACGCGTCTCGAGGCTCAAGCCGCGATCAAGCGCGGCGAGGGTGACACCGAGGCCGCCGAGAGGCTCGAGGCCGAGGCCGCGACCACGCGAGGAGATCGAGAAGAAGCGCATGGAAGCAGCGCAGGCCAAGGGCGCCCGAGGCCGTGCCGGCCGAGGCCGAGCCGAAGCGGAGCAAGTCTGAGTCGTGAGACTTCTCGACGCTTTCCCGGCGACGCGGTGCGGTGGGGACTTGCAAAGCGGGCAGTCAACCCCGCTGCGCGAGTTCGAGCCGATCCATCAGGACCGATGGGGCACCGCGTACCGGGGCGAGCGCGTTGCTCGCGACGGGCGTGTGGCTACAGGACGTGAGCAAGCCCGAGGCGAAGTGTGTTTTCCTCGAGTCGTCGGTGCCGCGATGGGCCAGATGGTCGGCATGGTGCCGCCGGAACGGCTCGCCGAGGCTGAGGCCGAGCTCGGCGCGCCCGCACGTCATCAAGCTCGAGGCCGAGCTCGCTTCGCTCACCGTGGTCGACACCGTGGTCAAGCGGGCCGTCGCGTCGCGCTCGAGGAGATCACCCCGCGCTGGTCGGCCTCGAGGAGAAGCCCGAGCCGATTCTGACCCCTCAGAATGTCCGCGCCGATGTCCTGCCCGAAGGGTCGGTTTGCGCCCCGACCGACGCCGAGCTCCGAGGCCGCCGCCGCACCGGAAACGCCGGCGATGATCCTGCGTTCGATTGGGGCAACTTCGCCGGGCTCGCGGTGGTCGTCGTCGTCGGCGACGCGCTGGTCACGTTCGCGATCAACAAGCAGCTCAAGCGGATCAGCACCGTGCTCGAGGGTCGCCACGCCGTCGTGATCCCCGAGGAGCTCGACCCCGAGGACCGCATCGTGATCTGGCACAAGGACGACGAGCCGCCGCCGGCCGGTGAGCCAACCACCCCCGACTCCCCGGCCGGCGGTCCGAAACCGATTGTGGGGCTTGAATGACAACGATCGACACCGGCCCGACGCGCTGCTCCCGCCGCCGTATGGGTCCGAGCGCCCGTCGCTGTCGCCGTCGCTCGAGGAGCTCGTCGCCGAGCGCCCGACCACCTCGCCCGCGGACCCGCGAGCTCACGTCGGGCTACATCGAGCAGAAGTGGCGCGAAGGCCAGCGGGACATCCTCGCCGAGCTCCGCCACTACGAGATCAAGCGCGAACTTCGCTTCTCGGCGAGCAATGGCTCACGTGGAACTCGGTCGAAGCGCAAGCCGAGATCGCGCTCTCCGGCATGACCGAGGAAGGCGAAGACCGGCTACGCGATGAGCGTGAACCGGCTGCGCCGCCCGGTGCGCCGGTCCGCGGCGAAGCTCTTGCGCCGGCCGCTCGTGTTCGATCGTCATCCCCGACGACGCCGACGGCGCGAGCATCAAAGGCGCGAACGTCGGCAAGGCGGTGCTCGCCGACTACCGGCTCCGCCACCAGTGGGAAGACCCTACGCAACGATCAGGTGTGGGGAGCACTCACGCGGCGGTGTGACGATCCTCGCGCTCGGAGTGGGACGACTCGGCCGGCGAGACGCTCGGATACGACACCGAGACCGGCCGCAAGCTCGGCACCGGCGACACCCGCGAGCACATGCTCTCGGTCGCGCAGGTCGCGTTCGAGCCGGGCTGCTCGGACGCCGAGCACGCGCGTGGTGGATCATGGGCCGCGCGCTCCCGCCCGAAGAAGTGCAGGAGCGATACCAGCTCCCACCAAGCCATCGGCCGGCGCGACATCCAAGAGCTCGCCGCTCACCCGGCTGCTTTCGCGTTGTCGGGCTCGGCTCGGCAACCGAACCTGACGATGGTGCTGGACTACTACGAGCGCCCCAACTGGCTCAGGCCGGAGGGCGCGCATACGTGTGTGGTCGCCGGCTCGATCGTCGCGCAGGGGCCGTGGCAGTTCCCGTTCACCGACCGCCTGAACATCGTCGTCGCGCGAGATACCCAACCGCACCGTTGGACCGGCCAGTCGATCCTCGATGGCGCAGGTGTCGCCGCAGGTGGCCGTGAACCACGGCGCGAGCTCGCTACTCGAGCGCGAGTACGCGGGCTCGCCGAAGTTCATGTACCCCGAGGGGTCGATCAACGTCGACTGGCTGAGCGACCATCCCGGCGAACCGCTGTCCTACGTGCCCGGCGACAACGGCGCCGAAGCCCGGATGGGAGGCGGCCGCCGCGCTGCCACAGTGGATGCTCGAGCTGCCCGCCCCGGTTCGAGGCCGAGATCGACGCGGTGCTCGGCGACTACCCGATCGCGTGCGCGCGCCGCCGGCTCGGTCACGTCGGGCTCCGGCCTCGCGTTGCTCGCCGAGCAGGGCGACTCCCCGCTCACGTTCACGGCGCGCATCCTCGCCGAAGCGTGGGGCCGGTTCGCGACGATGACGCTCGAGACGCTCGCCGCGAAGATCGCCGACGAGCGCACGCGCGTTCCCCTCGGCGAGTCGGGCGCCGGCCCGCCGCAGAAACTCAAGTGGTCGGGCAAAGACCTGCACGGCCAGACCGAGGCGATCGTCCCGCTCGAGGCCGTCGCCGCGCACGTCGGGCATGAGCTACCAGCTCGCCAAGGAGCTCGTGCAGATCGGCCTCATCCAGACCCCGCAGCAGTTCGCGAAGCTCGCCGAGGTGCCCGGCATCGAGCACCTCGATGACATCACCTCACCCCAGCTCGGTCTCGCCGAGCGCGAGAACGTCGAGCTGTTCACCGACGCCGAGCTCGTCCCGATCCCCGAACTTTTCCATGACCATCGCACGCACATCGCGTCGCACAACGCCGCGCGCGCGTCGGCCCGCTACCGCGATCTCGATGACACCCTCAAGCGCGCATTCGACAACCACGTGCTCGCCCACGAGAAGCTCGCAATGGAAGAAGCGTTGCGGATGCAACAACTCGCGATCATGTCGCCGGTGCTCGCCGGCGCCGCACGGCGTCCGGGCCGGAGTCGTTGCAGGAGCTCCTCGCCACGCTGCCGGGCGGCATCCCGCCCCAAGGCGGCACCCAACCGGGCGCTCCCGCAACCGGAGGCGCCACAGCACCTCGGCCCGCAAGGCCCGCAGCAACCGCCACCCCAAGAGTGACCCAGGAGGTCGCCAATGTCTGACACCGCGCCGCCGGTAAGAGCCGGTCGCCGCTCCGTTCGTCCCGCCGCCGTCGCCGGCGACCGACTCCCAAACTTCACCCCCGACTCACAAACTCCTCCGCCGGCGCCGGCGATCGACCCCGACGACCCGCTCGCCGACGACGTTCTGGACTACGGCCAGCAGCAGTTCCCGCGTGTGGTCGTGGAGAAGCTCAGGACCGAGGCCGCCAACCGTCGCGCAGAGCGCCTGCGAGCTCGAGCAGGCCTACGCGCCGTTCCAAGAAGCGTTCGCCGACCTGCCCCCGACGACGTGCAGACGCTCCTCGCGCTCACCCGCACGTTGCAGTCCGACCCCGACCGCGGCCGCCGAATGGATGTTGGAGCAGGGCCAGTCGATCCTCGAGCAGCGCGAGCAGGCCCAAGCGGCGATCGGCGCGCCGACCGCCGCGCAGCCCGGCGAGTACGACTACGACGACCCGAACCGGCCGCTCACTCGCGCCGAGGCGGCCGAGCTGTTCCAGGTGCAGATGGCCGAGCAGCAGCAGAACATCCAGCGCGAAAGCAGTTGATCTCACACTGGAATCGTGAGGCCGGCCGGCTCGGCTACGACCCGATGGCTCGCCCGGACGGCCCGGAAGGGCCGATGCGCTGGTTGCAGTTTCAGCAGCTCGTGAAGATGGCCGAATACACCGGCGGGAACCTCGAGGCCGCGCACAACATGTTGCTCGAGCAGGCCCAGGCGCGCCGCCGCAGATACAGCAGCGCGCCAAGCAGGTGGCGCGAGCGCCGGCCAGCCTCCCCCGGCCGCCGCCGGGTGAGCCTGAACAACAGGAAAGCCAGTCGCGCCGGTGGGCGCGAATCTCTGAGACCGTGAATCAGCGGCTCGGTGGCGAGCCCGTCGTCTAGCCGGTCTCGAAGGCCTTGGTCAGATCGGCCGATGTCCTCGGCTTCTTCCTCGAAGACGTGGTGAGTCGCGGTGCCGTTGCCGCTGGTGGCCGTCGACTCATAGGTGAGTGCCGACCCGGTAAGGCGCGTCGGGCGGATGCCGGCCTTGATGGAGTGCCTCCTTGGATACGCCGATCTCCCGCCACGCCGAGTAGGAGATTCCCCGGCGGTCGCTGTAGGGCTTCACTACCTCGATGAAGTCGGCTTCCAGGTCTTCGAGAGCGCTCGCGGAGGCGATCTGATCGCGTGCCTTGAGCAGATTGATCCGGTCTTGGAGCGAGGCTCACCGCGGCGAGCTTTGACGCGGTGAGGAGCTGCTTGTCGATCTTCACGAGCTGGCGGGCGATGCGTTCGGGGTCGCCGTGGGCCGTGCTGAGGGGCCACGGTGTCGAGTGCCTCGAGGTACTTCTGGATGATCGCACCTTGCTCTCGGCCGACCTTCATTGCTTCCTTCTGAGAGTCCTGCACGCTGGGTTCCTTTCGGGATTGACGGGTGGGTGCGTGCCTGCGCCAAGGGGGCACGGTACAGCAAAACGGCGTGGCATGGCAACCGTCTACGGGCGCGCGTGTCTCGCGCTTACTGTTCCCGCAGAATCGCGCGTGCCCAGGCGGCTCGAGCTCGAGACCCCGGACAGCAAAGGCCCCAGGTGGGCGAGGCCGGTGACACCCATCGGATTCACCCATGCCCACAGGGAGGGCTCATGCCAGGCTTTCTGCTTTCCCAAGCCTCGGGCATTCTGCGCGAGGTGCTGCTTCCTGAGATCAGGGAGCAGCTCAACCAGGCCAGCGACACCTTGAAGCTTCATCGAACGTCGGACCGACGTGGTGGAGGGCTCTGAGGCTGTTCTCTTTGCACGTGAGCCGGTCGGCCGGCATCGGTGCCCGACTCGAGGACGAGGCGAGCCCCAACGCCGGCAAGCAGGGCTACGTGAAGGCTCGAGTCCCGCTCCGCACCAACGAGGGAAGAATCGAGCTCACCGTTCAGTCGATGCGGGCGATGCGCTCGCCGAAGTCGGCCCAGGAAACGCCGTTCGTGTCGGAATCGAAGCGGATCGTTCTCGACCTTCGCCGAGACATCAACCGCCAGGTCTACGGCACCTCAAACGGCATCATCGCGACACGTGCGGCGTCACCACGACCGCCAATGTGGTCGTGCTCGCCGCGACACCACGACTCTGACCACGATGCGCCAGTTCGATGTCGGCATGGTGGTCGACATCGGCACCATCGCGGCGCCCACGTCGATCGCGCAAGCCCGCCAGATCACCGCCGTCAACCGCGGCAAGACGATCATCGGTCAACGGCGCCACCCTGTCGACCACGGCGGCCGTGCCTCATCTTCCGGTCCGGCTCCGGCGGCGATGCCGCGAACTCGACCCAGCGCGAGCTCACCGGGTTCCGCACCTCGATCGCGAGCAACACCGGCACGTTGTTCGGCGTCGATCCCACGTCCTACCCGGTGTGGGCGTCGACCCATGACACCAACGGCGGCACCCCTCGAGCTCCTGTCGACCTGACGTGGCAGACCCCGATGGACAGGCAGTGAGGTATCGAATATGGGAGGAAGTCTGATGTGATCCTCACCACGTTCGGTGTCTACCGGAAGTACGGCAGCTCGCTCACGAACATGAAGCGGTTCAACGACACGATCACCCTCAAGGGCGGCGTGAAGTGGCCTGATGTCACCTCGCGGTGGCAAGACGAGCACCCCCTCATCCGCGACCGTGACGTGCCGGAGCAGAACGCGCTCGGGCTCAACCTCGATCACGTCTTCATGGCCGAGTGGTCGCCCGCTGACTGGCCTCGATGAGGACGGCGCCGTACTTTCGCGCGTGACGAACAAACTTTCGTATGAAGCCACGTTGTTCTGGCTGCACGAAATCTACGTCGACGCACGCCGCGCACTTCCGGCAGGACGATCTGCTCGAGGTGTGAGCTCGCTCGTGAGGCCGACCGGCGCTTTCCTGCCGGACCGCCGGCCGGCCTCGCGCCGCGCACGATCAGGTGCGTGACGATCCTCGAGCCCGACATCAGCCTCGAACGGCCGATGGTCGTGTCGATCGGCCGGGCGCTGCTCTACCTGGTCGATGACACCGACCCAACCCTCAAACCGTTGTGGGAGGGCGACCCGACGCTCGGCTGGGAAGGCGACCCGCGCCTGCGCGCAGTGCGTCTGCCCGGCGCGGGCGACGTGGGAGCTGGTCAGGCTCGAGGCCAACGGCACGTACACGAGCTGCGCCTGCGCCACCGAGGGCGCTCTACCGCATCCCCGACATGGTGGGCCAATGGGTGCGTGGCTGGTCACCCACGACGGGAGAAGGGGCCATGACGTGATCGCCGAGCAGGACAAGACCGAGGCCCGCCAGGCCGCCGTCACCGAGGCCACCTACACCGACAAGCTCGCCGAGGATGTCCAACCCCGGCTCGCGCACGCTTCAGGCGCGATGGCGTCGATGAGGTGTGGGGCGGCCGCTGGTCACTCGCTGGGCTTCGCAAGGTGGGGCCGACTTCGCCGGTTCCTCCACAGTTCGCACAAGGGCGGTGGGGATAGGTGAACCGGGCGCAGATATGCGCACGCGCATGAGGTGATACAGGCCTGCAACCGTCCGACCCGCTCGCCACGGTCGGCATGATGAACCGCCACGTCGACGCCGCGCTTCCGCCATGTCGCCGCCGACCGCGACTGGCCGTGGCTGGTCACCGAGGCACCGCTCGAGCTCGTCGTCGGCCAGGGCGACTACCCGGCGCCGGCCAACTGGCTCAAGACCGTCGACCTGACCATCACCGCCGGCGGCGACCAGGGCCGCTCACGTTCCTGTCGATGCTGAACCTGGACGAGATTTACCCCAACCAAAGCCAGTCGGGCCGGCCTCGGCACTTCTCGATCGCCAACAACATCCTGCGTATCCGCCTGATCCCCGATGGCGCGATGTCGGCGCTGCACCGCTATCAAGACCGGCGAGCCCGGCCTCACCGACGAGGAGGCCGTGCCGGAGATGCCGGCCGAGTACCACGATCAGCTCGTGGAGCTCGTCGCCGGCATGGCGCTCGGCGCGACTCGAGACAACCGGGCCGGCGACTTCTGGCAGCGATACCAGGCCTGGTCGAAGCGGCCGCGCGATGAGCTGAACCGCAAGCATGGCGCAGACGATCTCGGGTGCGGCCGGGCGGCTGGCTCTAGGTCATGGCGCGGAACGCCTCGATCGTCTTCGAGGACTCCTCGGCGGCTACGCCGGCGAGCTCCCGTCGTGGCGGCTCAACAAAAACATGTGGCACGGCCTCAACCTGTTCCCGGCCGTCGACGGGTCGCTCGTCCCCCGCTCGGGCCCGGTGTGCGCTCGCCTCACCGGCCGGGCGGCCGGCCAGATCGCCGGAATGGGATGGGCCGATGGTGGCGCGACCACCTATGACCGGGCCCGGCACGTGCAGGGCACCGCGCCACGGGCCTTCGACCCGTACACGATCGGCGGCGCGGTCGCTGCCTGTGACCGGCGCGCTTGTCGGGTCTCCCGACGCGGTGGTCGCCGCGGTGGACGAGGCCGCGGCGTCGTGCGTGGATGACCAACTACGCGGACGGCATTTTACAAGTACGACCTGGCCGCCAACACCCTCACCCGGCTGCCGAACACAGCCGGCGGGCCGGCCGGCCGCTGCATCACCTCATGGGGCGCGCTCCTGGTGACTGGCGGCGGGCCGACCAACCCCGCGTGGTCTACTGGTCGGACGGCGACGGGCTCGATGATTGGGTCGCACCTCGAACTATGAGCCGATCGGTTCGCTCAACTCCGCGGTCACCGGCCCTGTACGTGCTGCGCGGGCAGCTCGTCGTCGCGACTGATGACGGCTCGTGGTGGATGGTCACCGGCGACCCGCCCACGTCCGAGGTGCCGACTTCGTGCGTTCACGGTGCGCAACGTCTTCGCCGCAGACCCCGCCTGGAGCCCCAACACGGCGCGGTGATCGGCGGCCAAGCCGTCTGGCAGGTCGACCGCTCGGCGCCGTGGCCGACATGGTTCAACGGCTCGACGCTCTCGGATCAGAACCACTTGAAGCTCGATCTCGTGCCGACCGAGAACGGCGGCATCCAACCGAACCTGATCGTCTTCCCGTCTCGACCGGGCCGACCGATCTGCTCATCGCGGCAGGGTCGGTCGGCACCGATCGGCTCATGCTCAATGGACCTCGATTTGGTCGCGGCACCGCTTCTCGCAACCGGGCCTCGAGTGGACCGCCGCGACGGCGACGGGCTCGTGCTCGTCGCCGATGGCGGCGACACCGACAACGCGCCACGGTTCTTTGTGTGGCAGGCCGCCGGCCCGAGTCACCCCCGACGATTCGGCGCCGTTGCAGTCGGTCACCGACGACGGCGTGCCGTATGAGGTGTGGGTGGAGCTCCCTGAGACCATCAACGACCAAGGCCTCGAGGTGCTCGTGCGCTCGGTCACCGTCGACTTTCGCCGCGCCGATCAGGGCCTCGGCGCTCCCCCGCAAGTCTTCGCGCTCGTCGGTCGCCTGACACGGCGCACCCGCGACGAGACCGGCGCGGTGTGGTCGCAAGTGCAGCGTTGGTCGGGGCCGGCGCGCACCGTCGACAAGGACCGGACCACGTTCATGTGCGGCGACCAGGGCGACGGCGCCGGGTTCATCGTGCGGCTCTTTGACATCCGCGGTGTCGCGATTCAACGCGCGCGCAGCGTGGTCGAGGAATCCGAACGGGTCGTGTAGATGCCTTCCACCTCGGGCGGCTCGTTCCGGTTCGTGCACAACGTTGCCGCGGTCATCCAACAGCTCAAGCTCTCCTCGGCGGCGACGCGCAGAAAGCTCCGGCGACACCGCGGCGCTGCTCGATGACCGCGACCGCCAGCTCGAGGACTACCTCGGCGACATCGACCGGCGGGTGGGCTCAACCGCCGGCGTCCCTCGGGCGGCATGTTCGATTGGGCGGGCGGCGCACCCCGGAAGGGTTCTTGCTGTGCGACGGAACCGCGGTGTCACGCGAGACATACGCCGACCTGTTCCTCGCGCTCGGGACGATATGGGGCGCCGGCGACGGTCGACCACCTTCAACCTCCCCGACTCTGCGGGCGCGACCATCGGCGCGGGCGCGGGGCCGGGGCTCAGCGGGCGCACGGTCGGCCAGAAGGGCGGCGAGGAACGGCACACGCTCAGCCTCGCCGAGATGCCGGCGCACGACCACGGTTACATCGTACTGCATTGCCGAGCGGAACGCCGGCCTACCAGTTCTCCGCGCCGGGCTTCCAGGGAATGCAGAACCTCAACACCGTGACCGGCGCGACGGGCAGCGGCTCGAGCCACAACGTCATGCAGCCCTACGTTGTCGTCACCAAGATCATCAAGACCTAGAGAAACCTATGTTTGCTGCACAGCTCATCAACGACGACGGGTTCCGCGGTGCGCGATCGTCGCCACGGTTTTGTCCGCTGCGGCGCTCGTGCTCTGCCGTGATCGAGCGGTCGCTCATCCTCGCGCCTCGCGGAGGCGCCGCGATCTTCGCTCGCGGGTGCTGATCTCGTGACCCGCTGACCGTACGCTCGAGCTCGCCGGCAACATCCTGATCGTCGCGGCGGCGGGTTCCTGATCCTCGGCGGGATCATCAACTGGCTGGGCTGGTAGTTCCTTCGACCTATTGCAATCCTGCCTTCCCCTTCGCTACCTTCGGCGCACCAACTAGGGAAAGGCAAGACAACACATGGCAAGAACACACGCACAACTGGTGGCCGAGGGCAAACGCCTGGTCGCCGCCGAAGGTGATGCGAAGTGGCAGCTCGGCGATCTCGCCGAGGTGACCGAACACGGCACCGGGAGCTCAAGGAGTTCGCCGACGAAATCGGCACTGGGACCCCGGCACCCTGCGCTGGGTACCGGCGCAATCGCGGCTGAGTGGCCTGATCGGCGAGCCCTGCCGATCAGCAGCACGGAGCGCGCCCGCTGGCGGCCTTGGCGCCGTATCAGGACGCCGAGAAGATGCCCCCTCGACCGGCCTCGTCAGGGCCGGCAAGGCGACGGTGGACGAGGCGTCAAGGCCGTCTGGCGCCCGGCCGACGGGACGAACAATCCGAGTGCACCCTCGAGCACGACCGGAGAAGACCAGCGGCCGCGAAGGCGTTGCTCGCCGACCCCGCGGTCGCAACGCGCGATCGTCGCCGATGGCCCGTTGCGGGTGGAGCTCAACCAGGCCGCCCGCGTGCACCACCGAGCAGACCGCCGCGAACGCGACGTAAGCTCCGCGAGTCGGGCAAGGGCGGCGCGCAGTTGCCGAGATCGCCGAGTTTCTCGACGTGATGAAGGCCATGCTGCAAGATGCGCACCGAGGGCGTGGTGGCGCTCGACCGGCTCAGCGCCATGCCCAAGCTCCACCGACTCGCAACGCTCCCAGGTGCAGCGCGAAGTCAACTGGATTCGCGAGAACCTCGATCTGATCGACGGGTTCACGAGCGGGCGCCGGGCGGCGACTCTCGCCGACGAGGTTGAGCAGTTCCTCGAGCGGGAGGCGGCACGATGAGCGCGAGGAAGCAGCCGACCGAAGACACGGCGGAGATGCGCTGGCTCGCGCTCGAGCAGGCCGGCGAGCCCGGCTCTCTCGCTGCTCGATCTCATGGCCGAGACCGGCCTGACCCGCAACCAGGTGAAGGCCGGCATTCGAGAGATCAACCGCATCAAGCAGCTGCGCACGAGCAGCCGATCATGGTCAACCCGCACAGTCGGGCCTATGTCCTGCCGGAGCTCTTACAAGGACTTGCTGCCCTGGACCTACAACCGGCTCACCGACATGAAGACCCGACTGGTCACCGAGAAGGCGGCTCGGCGCCGCGCCGGGCAAGTGGCCCAATGGAAGTGCCCGGCCACGTCGCGGAATGATGTCGACCGACTGATCGAAGACCTGTCGGACCTGATCGACACGTTGGGCTAACCGCGGCTCTGCGCCGTAGAGGCTTTGCCGTGCCTTCATATGGCAAGCCTCTGCCGCTCCATGGCGATGGCGGTCAGCGGCGCCCGGTCGGTTCCCGTCTACGGATGGATGCGGGAGGAATGCGGAGGGAGCGGCACTCCTCGCGCTTCGCGCCTACAAGCCGACCACGGCCCATGAGGCGTTCTGGATGGGGCGCTACGCGGCGCTCGATGAGCTCCGCCGGTTGAGCGGCGGCCGCCGAGGCGGTCCCCGCTACGTCAAGGGTTCCGCTGCTCGAGGACCACGAGCCGCCCGACGAGGCCGAGCTCGAGGCGCAGGCCGAGCTCGAGGCACGCGCCAGTGCAACGCGAGCGCATCCTCCGGTGGGCGGCGCATCGGACCCCCGCACGCGCGAGGTGGTGGGAGGCGATGCTCGAGGGGCGCACCGGCGAGCAGGCCGCCCGCCATGTCGGGCCTCGACCCGTCGCGGTGAGTCAACTCCTGCGCGCCTCGCGTTCCACCGATCGTCGCCGTGACGATCACCGGATACACCCTCCCTACGGGTTCGGCAACGACACGACCGGCGACCCCAATGCGCCGAAGAAGAAGCAGCCGGGCGACCCCGATTACGGGCTCGGCCTCGAGCGGGCAGGCGGCGGGCGGTGAGCAATATGACATGCCGGGCGTCGCCGGTCGCTTCCTACCAGCGGACCACCTGCGACCCCGCGAACATCGACCTGAGCTCCCGGTGCAGCTCGCCGCGGGCAGCCGCAGCGCCGAGCTCATGGGTGACGCCGGCTATCAGCAGCTCCTCGCGTCGCTCGGCCTCGATGAGCAGACGGCTCGAGCCAACACGCAGTTCGGCGCAGACCCAAGCGCAGAACAAGCTCGTCAACAACCTGTCGGACTTGGGGCGCCAGTCGCAAGAGGACCGCTACGGGATCGACGCGACGTTGCGCTCGAGGGGCGTGCAGCGGGCAGCCAACGCGAGGCTGCAGGCGCGTGCATGAGAACCAGGGCCGGTCCGAGCAGAACCTCCGCAACATGACCGCCGACGAGACGGCCCAGCTTGCAGAACCAGCTCGCCGACACTCTCTCCCAGCTCCGCCGGGCCGAGGCGACCGGCGCCGGCGACGGCGGGAAGGTTGCAGTCGCAACGAGACGCTTATCCAGGGCACGGCTGGTGCAGCAGCAGTCGATGGATCAGCAGACCGCCGTGCCCAGACGCAGAACCAGGCGATCATGGACGCGCTTCAATCAGATGGCCGGCCAGGCCAACGGCGCGGACATGGGCACCGGCGGCGCGATGTCACAACAGGACGCGACCTCGCCCGGTTGCAGGCGATGAGCCCGGAGCAGCAGGCCGCGCTCCGCCAGTGGATCGCCGGCGCCGAATCAGCCGGGCGGCGCGATCGGCGCGCTCCGCCTCGCGGCGCCGAGCTACTCGCCGTCCTACACGCCGAGCTACAGCCCGCAGGCGCCTCGCTGGCGCCGTCGTCGCCGTTCGTCGCCGGCGCCGGGGCCGGGGCGCGCTCGGTAGCGCCGGCTCCCAACCCAAGGCGTCGGCGGGTGGGCTGGGCGGTTGGCGCCGGAAGACCGGCCTCTACTAACCGAAGGAGCTCGACGGCGAAGAACCAAGACCTACGCGCCGAGGTACGACCGGCGGGTCGCGGCGCTCGGGCCGAAGCAGCCGACGCATCAGCGCAACACCAACGCGAGCCGTGAACGCGATGCCTGGTACACCTCGAAAGGGCAGGCGCCCCGCAGATCCGGCCAGCGCAGCCCGTTCGATGCGAAGCCGATCCCGGCTCGCACGGCTACGCGACCAACGTGGCCGTGCCCAAGCCCAAGCCGGCGTCGACGGACTGGTCGCGCTCGAGGGGATGACCGAGGCCGGGTTGAGCTCGAGCGACATCGTGAATCTGCGAAGGCCGGGCCACAGGGCGTGCGCGCAACGCCAGATGGCCGCGAGCCGGGCCGCCGGTCGGGAGCGGCGCCGGAACTCGACCCCGGCCGCGCCCAACCCGCAGTCGGCCAAACCGATTCGCTCGCTTTCGCGCACCGTCAGGCGCCGGCCACCAAGCCGAGCCCTTGAACGACCTGTTGAGCAGCCTCGGCAAGAAGAAGTAGCCCGCAATGGGTATTCCGCCCGATGTGCTCGCGCAGATCAACGCGACACAGCAGCAGGCGCCGGCGTACTCGAGCGGCCTCCGCCGATGAACCCCTACAACCCGCAGGACGCCGCGGCCTCGCAAAGCGCAGATGGCCGCGATCAACGCCGCGGGGCCGGATGTCTACGACAAGGCGATGGCGAGCGTGCGCGACTCGAGGCGAGCTCTCCTCGAGTCGATCGCCGGCGCCGGGTCGGCGGGGCGGGCCGAGTACCAGCGCCAAGCCGAGCAGTCGGCGGCCTCGAGGCAGGCCGCGGTGTCGGCCTGCGCTCGCATCAGCACAGCAGCGGGAAACACTGACGCCGGCACCCTCGCGGCGATCCAGTCGACCATCGGCCGGCCCTATGACGAGGGGACGAGCGCCGCGACGCGTCATCGGCCAACTGGTCGAATCTGTTCGCCGCGATCGGCGGCGCCAACGACGCGCACATGGCAAGTACGAGGCGAGCCTCCCGATCATCCAGCAGCAGTTCAAGAACGACCTGGCGACCAACTTCGCGACGGCACGCGGACGGCGCAACGCGAGATCGCCAAGGGGAAGATGTCGACGGACTTGCAGCTCTCCCAGCTCAACCTCACGGCCGCGGAGAAGGCGCAGGCGGCCCGGCAGCGTCAACAGGATCAGCAGCGCAGGGGACTGCATCCGGTTGCAGCAATGGCAACGCGAGGACGCCGGAGAGCGCGCTTCGAGGAGAAGTGGCGCCAGAAGAGTTTGACGGCAGAACGTCCGCGAGTACGGCCTGGACTACGCGCTCTAGCTTAGCAGCAGCTCGCCCGGTCCGGTTCGGGGCGGCGGCGGCGGCGGCGGCGGGTTCCCAGGGCACCGGCTACGACAAGGGCGAGCTCCACCGGCGCTCCTCGGTCAGATCGGCGCGCCCGCAACGCGATCGACCCGCGCAACATCTTCGGTTCCTCGATTATGAAAGATCGTCGGCGTTCGACAAAGCTCTTTGAACGCGCGGGCGCCGATCGGCGTATGGGACAAGAGCTTCAACATGGCGCCCGGCACGACGCAGGCAAATCCTGCCGAAATACAAGACCGGGATCACATGGCGGCGAAGCCGGCGAAGCTCTCGGCCCGCGGGCAGAAGGCCTACAACGACGCCGCGGACGGGTTGCAAGCCACGGTGTCTACCACTGCAGGGCAGTCGCGAAGCAGGTGCTCGCCAACCTCGGCGACACCCCGGAGAACCGCAAGGCGATCGAGCCCGAGCCGCGGCCGAAAGCGGGGCATCCAGCTCTCGAGCGGTCCGATCGGCGGGGCCTCGAGACCGTGGTGGGCGTAAGCTCGTGGCCTCACTCGTGGCAGGACGGCGGCTCGGGCTCGAGCGGTTCCGGCGCACGCCATTGCCGCCGGCGGCTACTCGTGGGCGCGGGCGGCGGCGCCGGAAGGCGACCAAGAAGCGCAAGGCCGACGATCCGGGGCAGCGGCTCAAGAGCGAGCTCGGCCGGATCGGCGCGATCCTCCCGTCGCTCAAGGGGGCGACCGCGAAAGCAGGCGTTGAGGAGTTCGCAAGCAGGTCGCGCAAGGCGTCGAGTCGACCAGCACTCAACGGCGCGATGGTCCGGCCCGGATGATTACCGGCCAGGCCACGACATCGGCAAGCCGATCGCCAGCCTCGTGCGAGAAGGTGCTCAAGCGGGTTTCTCGAGGCCGGCGCAAGCGGTCATCTCTGACGATGCCGCGCGATGCACGCGTCGAGTCCGAGGCCGCGCCGCCGATCAACGTCGGGCCGTTGCGCCTGCACTTCGCGGCGCCCGATGTCCGGCGCAAGCTTTCGGCGGGCGTCGCTGCGGCGGTGCGAACTGTGTTTTCGCCATGAGTCGCCAGCCGAGATCCTCCACCGAGTCGCCGCTCGCCAGAGCGCGAGCAGCGCTGCCGGCCGCCGAGGGCCGTCATCGGCAGCGCACACCAGGCGACCGCGCACGGTGCCGGGCACCAAGCCATCACCGATCTCGCCGTGGGCGCCGTGCTCGACCCTCTCACCTGCGTCACGTTCAGCACGTCTCGCTCAGCCGGCGCGGCCTCGGGTGTCGCCGACTCGAGCAGGCCGGGATGCTCGCTGTGCGGACTCAAGAGCCGGCTCGTCGCCGGCGGGCTCCGACACCCTGACCGGGCCGGAGGTCGCGACGATCAACCGCGAGCTCGGCCAGCGCACCGTCGACAACCTGGCACGCACCGCGCGTGGCGTCGGCGTGCGGGTGCCGTTCCGCACCGAGGTCGGCCGCACGATCCTGCCGACCCATCCGGTCACCGACCCGATCGCGCAGGGCGCACGCGCCGCGGCCCGCAAACCGTTCTTCCGCGAAACGCTCTGGCGAGCCTGTTCTCAGCCTGCGGGCTAAGCTCACCGAGGCCTTCGGGCCTGATGTCCCGCCAGTATTACGAGGCCAAGCGGGCGTCGATGGCCGGCGCCGGGCCGCGACCGAGGGGTGACATTCAGGCGATGGTCGCGGCGTCGGGCGGCGCGCAGAAGTCGCAAGTGCTCCAGCCGTGGACGTGGGGCAAGCGCGAGGAAGCGGCTGTCGACCGAGCGCTGCGCACCAGGTCGGCCCGGCGCTCGAGCAGAAGGGCGGCCTCGCCGCTGACCCTCGGCTCGGTGAGGCGCGTCGGGCATTGACTTCGCGCGACGCGATCTCCACCACGATCTCGTGGAGGCCGGCCGTCGCGAAAGACCCCGACATCTTGAACAACGAGCGGGTGCACGCGATCCTCGACAAGCAAATCCGAGATCGCCGAGACGCGGGCACACGCCGACAACATCCGACTCAGCGCGCAGATCAGGCCGGCGCGATCCGGTGTTGCGCGAGGTGCTCAGCAGGAGACCGCGGTGGAACGGGTCGGCACCCGCGGTGGCGCTCGAGCGGGCACAGCAGCGAGTCACCGAGGCCGAAGCGACGATTCGCAGCGGCCGAGCGTGCCGGAGCGACCGCGGACGAGCTCGCCGCCCGCGTCCGAGGTCGCCGAGGCGCACGAGGTCTCGATGTCGCCGGGCGGATGACGGCACGCTCGAGCGACTACCGATCCCTGTTCGGCAGGCTCGAGGCGGCTCGCGCGCTGGAGCAGGCCGGCAAGACGGCCGACAAGTCTCTGGCAACTCGCCGCGAGCGCCAGCACCGAGAGAGCTCTGGCTCGCATCCAGAGCGCGGTCATGGCGCTTCGAGGCCGACGCCGAGGCAGGGCCTGTTGCACGGTCCTGGCTTCTGCCGTCGCTCGGCGCCGACGCACGCAAGGTGTACCGGGCGGCGGTCGCCGGAACCCGCCGCCGGCGCGCCCGGCGGTTGCGCGGACGCGGCCGATTCGGTGGCCCGCAACTCTGCGCTCGAGGCGAGCAAGAGCTCGCTTCTGTGGGGCAAACGGCTCGGCGGCACGCGGAGCGCGATCGCGGCCGTGGCCGCCAGCGCGCGTTCGAGGCGCGGAAGGCTGCGGCGGAGAAGGCCGTCACGATGCTGCCCAAGCTCGAGGACAAGGCCGACATCGCGCAGATCGCGCTCGACGGCGCGAAGGAGAAGGTGCAGCTCAAGTTCGCGTCCGAGCAGTACGGGAGCTTCGCTCGAGGCGAGCGAGCCGGGAAGATCACCAAGCTCGGCGAGGTCCGCGCAGCCTCGAGGTGGAAGCGAACTGGATGGCGAAAGAGCTGATCACGACATGGTGGCCGAACACGCCGAGGGCCTCATCACCAACGACGTGTACGTGCCCCACATCCTCACCAAAGAGGGCGCCGAGTGGATGGCGGCCAACCAGGGCGCCGCGTCCGAGTACGGGTCGATGCAGCCGGGCCTCGGCGGCAAGGACCGTTTCATGCAGCATCGCGATCTGCGCATGTCCGTCGATGAGGTCAACGCCGAGTGCGCCGCGGGCGGGCCGGAACAGTTCTTCATGGAAGACCCGATCGCCCGGCAGGCGATCCGTTCACGCGCAGCGCCGCGATCGCGGGGCGGAACTTCGTCAAGAAGATCGCCACCCTGACGGACGCCGAGGGCAGCCCGATGATGCGGGTGGTGTCGGACCTGCCCGGACGCGCCGCCGGCCACCGAGCTCATCGAGAAGCTCCGCGGCACCAAAGAGATACCGGAAGGCTGGCAGCACCTCGAGCTCCCCGGCCTCCGGCGTCGACGGCGCAACGTTGCACGTGGTCGCGCCGGCCGAGCTGCACGCCGAGCTCACCCAGGTCGCGGCGATGGGGACCGCCGAGGGCGCGCTCGAGATGTGCGACTCGTTCCTCAACTGGTGGAAGGCGATGGCGACGGTGCCGTTGCCGCTCGGCATGCGGGTTCCACCCTCGCAACGCGACATCCAACGTGGCGCTCAACTGGCTGTCGGGTGTCGGCGTACGCGCCGAGGGATTACGTGAGCGCGTTTTACTTGCAGCGCAAGCTCGCTCGAGGGGTCGCCGAGGGTGACCGCTTCAAGTACCTGAACAGCTTCGAGCGCACCGCGACCGAGAACCGCGGAACGCAACGGGGTGCGCCAGACCGGCATCCTCCGGCCAGAAGGACGAGCTCGCCCGCGATCTCACCGAGCAGCGCGGTGCGCCGTTCGGGGCGCACACCGGCGCCGAGAAGTGGGACGATCGATCCGCAACCGGGGCATCCGGTTTTGGTCGCGTGACTCGCGTACCTGCTGCGCGGCTCGACCAAGTTCGGTTCCTACGTCGAGGAGAGCGCGGCGCTCGCGCCATGTTCGCGGCGCAACGCGAATATGGGCGCCGAGACGGTCGGCGCGTGGGACCGGGCGGCGAGCTCGGCGAAGACGTGGCTCTTTGACTACGGCGACCTGACGCCGTTCGAGCAGGCCGGCATGAAGCGGATCATGCCGTTCTACACCTACACGCGGAAGGTGCTGCCTCGAGTGTTCGAGGCGATGGTCCGCGATCCGCGAGCTTCGCGCAGTTCGAGGCGGGCGCGCACGTCGCTCGAATCCTCGGGGCCGGACCTGTCGGGCATCCCGGTGCCGGGTACCTGTCGAGGATGCCGGGCTCATTCGGGGCGAACATGCCGTGGCTGTCCAAGTACCCGGTCGTGAGTCGCTTCCGACACGCCGTTCGACATCCGCGTTCGAGCAGGCCGAGGTCGGGCTCGGCCTTCTCGGTTCGCTGCCCGGTCTCCAACAAAGCTTCCGGCCTCCCCGGTTCCGACCAGCGGCTGGCAGAACTTCGCGCCGGACTAGCCGGGATCGGCCAGATCGGCGGTCCCGCGGGGCTCATTAGCGCCGCCGAGGACGGTGATGGGCCAGGCCATGTTCTCGGGCGTCGATCCGCACCAGCGAATGGGTGCCGGCACCTCGAGGTATCAACTTCATTCCCGGCCTCACGAGCCGGCGCCTGATCGACGGCGAGGAGAAGGCGGCGGTGTCGGCGAAGGCGCATGCATGCTCAACTCGGTCATCCCTCTGCTCCCCAGCTCGAGGGCCTGTGGCCCGTACAACCCGCAGAACCAGGAGAAGCAGGCTCGGCGCATCCTGTCGACATCGACGGGCGTGCCCGCCTACCCGCTGGGACCGAAGACGATCGCGGCCGAGGAGTACCGCCGGCTCGAGGTGGTGCGACCAGTTCTGGCGCGACCTGTTGGCCCGGTCGGGCATCGAGGATAGCCGGCGCTCGAGCGGCTCGAGCTCAGAGCTCGGGCGGGGCGGGCTACTCGTGGTCGGGGGTGATGCCGCCGTGGGCGCACCGTCGCGGGCGTGCGCGTGACGTGGCTGGCCGATGTGCTTCGAGCCGCCGATCTGTTCGTGGTCGAGGAGCCCGGCTGGATGGGCCGCTGCGCTACGACTTCCTCTGACCGCATCGAGGGCGTGGTCGGCCATCACACGGCAGCTCACCGTCGAAAACTGTCCGGAGCGTCGGGGTTGTCACCAACGGCCGACCCGACTCTCGCGGGGCCGTTGGCGCAGATCGTGTTGGTAGCCGCGACGGCGTAGTGCACCTGATCGCCGATGGCGTGCCGAACGCACGCGAGGTCGGGGTCGTGGCCTGGTATCCAGCTCGGCAACAGCGACACCATCGGCATCGAGGCCGAGAACAGCGGAGTCGGCGAGACGTGGCCCGTCGATCAGATGGATCGTGTACGTGCGGATGGTCGCCGCGATCCTCGAGGCACATCGACCGGGGACCGGAGCGGTTCTGCACGCACTACACGGTGGCGAGACCCGCCGGCTGCAAGATCGACCCGTAGGCGCAGACGGGTCGACGAGGCAGGGCGACTGGTACGACGGCGACACGGTCGATGGCGGCGTGCCACGTGTCGGCCGATTGGTTCCGAGCGAAAGTGGAGGCGCAGGACGCTGGGCGTAGACGATCGCGGAACAGGAGGCGGGAATGCTCGACGAGATGCTCGAGCTGGTGCGACACCATCCTCCGGCCAAGCTCGATGCGGTCTCGCGTCGCGTCAGGCCGACGACCACGTACGCACGCTCGCCAGGCGCGTGCTGCGCTCCACGTGACGGTGAGCGCCGGGCGATCGACGCCGATCCTGCAGCATCGGATCGTGCCGCGGCTCCGCCACGGAGGAGCCACGAGATCTGGGACGATGGTAGAACCGAGACCCTGCAGACGGGGCGATCGAGGTCGAGTTTGACGACGACGACCCCGACTGACTCGCGCGGCGCACCGTTCCGTCATGCCGACTGAGATGCTCGAGGTGGGACGCGCTGACCTCCCGGAGGATGGGCGCGCTCGGGGTGCTACGCGTGCTCGCCGATCGCGGCGACGTGGTGATCGTGCTCGAGGACGACGAGGAGACGGTCTCGGGGTTCTACAAGAGGCCAACGCCGGCGAACACGAGGACATACTCAAGGTGCCGCACCGGAGGTTCGCTGGCAGCTCGCCGCGAAACTCGGCATGTTCAGGATGCGCAACAAGGGCCAGTCCGCGAAGCGCAGAGCTCAAGCCTCGGGGACGTGCTGCCCGCACTTGCGGGCGCCGGTCCCCGACCTGGCCGACATGCTCGAGGCGGGGTGAAGATGCTCGCTGACGCCGGCCGAAACGCCTGTCTGACCGGCGCGCGCTGCCAGCAGCATCTGACCGCGTCGCTCCACTCCAGCGACCCGGCACGACCGGCGCCAACGAGCTCGCCGGCGGCACGCCGCCCTATAGCCGCAAGGCGATCACGTGGAAGCACCCGGCCGCCGCGGGGAACGCACGAACAGCGTGCAGATGGATTTTCGACGTGCCCCGGCGACGACCCGTTTTACTGGATCGGCCTGTGGACCGCGGCCACCTCGGGCACCTACCTGGGCGCGTATCCGCGTCGGCGGTTCCTGCCCCTTCGCCTGCGGTGCAGCCGGCAACGACCGATGTGTTCACCTCCTGCGACGGCCTCAACAACGACGAAAAGCGTGGCGGATCGCAGGACGTGCAGCAGGCCGGGGTGCCGACCGGGCTGGTCAGAGAACACGGTGTATTGGTGGTCAATCGGGATCGTGGACACCTTTCCAGCTTGCTGCCACCAAGGCGCGGCGCCGATCAACACCACGACTGATGCCGAGGTGGTCGTACAGAAGATTTTGGCTGAGGTTTTGCTGGTCAGGGCGTCTAGTTCCGTCGCGCCGACCGCGCTGGAAGTCGCGCAGTTCGTGTAGGTCGTCGTGGTCGACGTGCGGGCGCTCACGCCGGGCACGACGATGTGGAATAAGCCCGCGGAAGCGTGTGGGTTGAGATGTTCTGCATCGGCGGCGGCGGCGGCGGCGGATCCGGGATCGCGGCGCGGCCGGCGCCGGCCGATTCGGCAGGTCGAGGCGGCGGCGTGTCGGGGCTCGGTCTCGTATCGCGGCCGTCGATCTGCCCGCGTCGCTGAACGTGCAATGCGGGCTGCGAAGCGGTGGTGCGTCATCGACGGGCAACCTCGCAGGCAGGCTCCCGGCGGCAGGCGGGCAGCGGCACCCGCGTGAACCGAGACTGAGGCAGCGCATGGTCGCTACGCGTCCGGGCGCCGCAGGAGGCGGCGGCGGCAACGGCGCGACCAACCCCGGCAGCGGGCGGTGCCAATGGCGAGTACCCCGCGCGGCGGAGCGCGACCGGCTCGATGGGCACGCGCCGGCCTTCTCGTCAGGCTCGGCGCATACGGGGCCAGGCGGCGGCGGCGGCGGCGTCGCACGAGCAACGTGGCCTCGGCGAGGCGGGCCAGGGGCAACCAGTGGGAAGCGGGCTGGCTCCGCGGGTCTCCCCGCGGCGGCGCGACGAGCGCGCCAGGCCTACCGAAGGCGCGGATGGCGATGAGTTCGGCACCTCGAGGCCCAACGGCAGGTTCGGCGGCGGCGGCGGCGGCGCAGGGTCGGGTCCGGTCCCGGTGGGGCCGGCGGGAAGGGCGGCACGCCGGGCAGCGGCAGCAGGGGCGGCGGTGCGTGCCAGGGCACGACCGGCCTCTCGGGCGGCAAGGGCGGCGACGGCGGCCAAGTGTCAGGTCATCATCGCTGTGCTGGACGAGCTGACATGCCGACCGTCGACTTCTTCACCGCGGACGGCACCTGGACGAAACCCGCAGGCTGCTGTGGGTGAAGGTGATCGTCGTCGCCGGCGGCGGGGCGGCAGCGCGCGGGGGCGCGAGGGGATGGCGGCCAGCCGCACCGGCGGCGGCGGCGGCGCGGGCGGAGGGCGCTCTGGGGGCGATTTCAAGGCCAGCGACCTGCCCGCCGCGGTGCCACGGTGCGAAGGTCGGCAGGCGGCGAAAGACGGGCGGCGGGCGTCCGCGACTCTCGACGTGAACGGCGGCGACGGTGGTGTGGGCGGCGTCATGGTTCGGTGCCACAGCCCTGACCGCCGTTGCTCGGCGACGCTCGGCGGCGGGGGCGGTGCTCGGAAGCGGCGCGCCTCCGGCCGGCGGCGGCAGATCTGTTCTGCGGCGGCGCGTGGTGGCTCGACTCGACGGCGTGGAGCGATCCAGACCAGCGGAGCTTCGAGCGTCGGTGGACCGGGCGGCGCCTGGGCGCGGCGATCAGCACCGGCAACGGCCGGTGTGGGCGGTGCCGCGCTCCGGCGGAATCTCAATGAGATCGCGGAAGCGACGGCCGCACGGCGATGGATCTCCGAGCTCAGACGGCGCACCGGGCACCGATGTCGGCACCAGAAGCTCGGTGTGCTGGCGGGGGCGGCGGCGGCGGGCTGGGCGGCGGTGCGGTTCGATGCGCGGGCTACAAGGGCGGCAACGGCGGGCGGGGCGCGAGGTGGTGGCGGCGGCGGCGCGACCTACGGCACTGGCACGCGAAGGGCGGCGACGGCGGCGCGCCGGCGGCGGCGGAGTTCGTCATGGTCATCACATGGAGCTGACGTGGGCTCGACGCTGACCACCTTCGAGACGCCGGGCGGTCTCACTACCTGGACGCGCCCGGCCGACGGCCAGCTTGTGGGAGCTCATCGTCGCGTCCGGGTGGCGGCGGCGGCGGGTCCGGGCGATGATGACCGGGTCTGGTCGGCGCGCTCGGGTGATTGGCAGCGGCGGCGGCGGCGGCGGGCTCGCGCGCGTGTTCATCATCCTGCCGACGTCGGCGCGACCGGGGCCGTGTATGTCAGCGCCGGGCAACAGCGGCGCCAGTTCACGCTCAACACCGCCAGCAACACCAGCTGCTGGGCGGCGCGTCGGCGTTCAGCGGCGAACAGCGACGACCCTCGCTCGCTCGACGGGCGGCACGCCAGGCAAGCGCAGCAGCGGTGGCAGCGGCCGGTCTGGCAACGGGCGGGCTCGGCACGTAAAACGGCAGCGAGCGACCGGCACCGCAGGGGGCGGCGGGCGCAATGGGCAGCGCCGTGCAGGCGATCACGGGAGGCCCGCAGTACGCCACCGGGCGAGCTCAGGCGGCCCGGGATCGGTAACGGCACGACGAACTTCGCGGAAACGGCGGGCCGCTGGTCGCGCAACGCCAGCGGCCTGGCTGGTCGTATCCCCGAACCCTGCCGGCAACGTCGCTGGCGGCGCGGCCGCGCAGGCCGGCAACGGGGTCAACGGCGTAGCGCGCGTTCTACGGTCGGCGTCGGGGAGCTCAGGCGCATGGTCGCTTTCGCCGGCCACCATACCGTCGTCGGCGGCGGGTCGACGGAGAGCGGCTCAGGTATTCGCGGCGCCAACAGCTCAGAGTGGTGCAGGGGCTCGGGCAACGGCTCCAACGGCGGGCGGAAGCGGTGTTCGTCATCAACCACAGCTATGAACATCGGCCGAGGCAAGGTCGGCTGTCGAGGCACAGTCGCGGTGGTCAGGGTGTCGGCCTCGGGCCGGCAGTTTAACTTCTGCAGCTCGAGGGCTTTGATGGTGACCGGGCGGTCACCTCAGCGCCAAAGCGGTTGGCTGCAGCTCTGGCGCAGTCGCGACCAGTTCGCTCACCCATCGTCAGGGCGGCGCGTTCAGCGGTCGCGGTGACAGCACAGCCCGCCAGGGCGACCAAACCGGGGATCAGCGGGCCGGTCGCGAGTGACCAGGCAGAGCAAGCCAGCACGGCGCAGAGACGGCTCGGGAGGCGGCGCTCGAGGAGTGCATCTCGGTGCTCGGCACCGTCGCCGGCAGCCGCCATGTGTTCGGCAACGTTCAGCTTTGTGCAGTGGTGGCAGCTCGAGGCCAAAGCGGTACATCCTCATCACTCCCCCGACCGGCGCCGACTACCGGACCAGCCGGCTGCGCGCACTACCACTTCTCTCGCCGACTCGAGCCGACGCTACTGGGCTGCCATTCGCGATTGTACGACGAGGTGGTGTCGAACAGATTCCCTGGATCGCCAGCCAGCTGCAGCCATCCGCGCGACGTTGACTGGCGCCGAACGGTCCATGCCAGCCTCGCGTGGCGACGGTGTCGGTGAAACTACGGCCTGGCGCGCGTCGATGGCGGCGGTGTCGTCAACGGGTTCGCGACCGTCGAATCAGCGATCCGGCGCGATCGTGCGCGCTACGACCCCAGCCCGGCGACTGCCAGAGCCCGGTAATCGCGATGCCGATGGGTGGTGATACTGGCATTCCGGCGATCGCTGCCACAGATGGTGCCCGACGAGCAGGGCGACCAGATCTGGCAATACTAGCGCCAGTCATCCCGATCTCTGACTCGCAGGGCGCACTGTGCGCCATGCCGGTTGTCGACGGGAATAGCAGCGGTCATCAGGGCGGTCGGGTTCCTCGCGTTGGGGGCTGGCGGCGAACTACCTCGCGACCTAACTCCGGCCCCATTGTTTACGTGACGACGGCGATTAATTACGATCGCGATCTCAGACGGTGCCGGTCACGCCAGCGACGCGAACACGACGATCACCGGCATACGAGCCTGAGCCCGTAACGCGACCGCTGGCGACTGCAGGCGAACGGCACGCACCTCAGGCGCGATCGATTAAGCACCGACATGTGCCCTTTGGTTGCACCACGCCAGCCCCAGCGGAGGCTCACCAGCAAACCAGCGACGATGCACCGCGCGCCGGTATGATCACGCGCGCACTTCAAATGAGTTGCCGATCGGTGATTGCCGGCGAGCGGCCTATCAGGCACATCGCCTCGGCGAGCACGACGGAAGTTACGTGAAATATCGGCGGTTACGGTTACGGACCGCGTGTGTCGCCGGCAGCTCGAAAGGCACAGCCGTCGCGATCTGCGGTTGGTCCGAGGTACCACCGGGGCGAGCCGCACGAACTCCGGCGATCCGACTTTGCGCTATATTGGTGAAAAATTTTTACGATCATCGACCATTTCTGATGATCTCTTTGCCTTCCCGGCGTCGCGATCTCGTCGGTGAAAACCGCTCCATCCGGTGTCCCGGCGATCAGCGCGTAGACCAGGTGCGAGCTCGGCGCCCCTGCAGCCGGGAGTGCCATACACGACCGATGACACCAACGGCCGGGGGTTCATGGGTCAGTCGACGGCGCGAAGGTGCCGAAGCTGATCAGCGGCGGCAGGGCGGCGCTGCAACCGCGTTTGCCCCTGTCGCCGGTACGTTGTGTTCAGGCCTCAGAAACTACCGCCGCACCGTATGGAGGCAGGCTTGTCAACGCGGGCTTTTGGTCCCGATGCCGGTCAGCCGATGTAGCGCATGGTGATGGGTTCGGGGCTGGCGGCGCGCGGTGCACGATCTCGACGTGTTGCCACGTTGGTGATGACCGCGAGGTTTCGCGTGTCGCCGGTGACTCTGCGTGGCGGAGCATGTGAGCCTTCAAGTCGGGCACCCCGCACGAGGTGACGTCGCCGGGTGCGCTTGCTCATCAGTGTCGGCCTGGACCGCGTTGCCGAAACGGTTCGGGAACGGCGGAGCCACGCGCGGGAGGATGCCGCGAGAGAACGGCGACGTCTCCTCGGCGAGCGCCACCGCTCTGGAACTTGCCGCCTTGCCGTAGCGCACGTCGAAGTGCGGGGCAGCTCGAGGGATCTCGCCGGATGATCCTCGCGGTTCAGGCCGGCTTGCCACCGCAGCAGCGCAGGCCGGCGAGCGACATGAACAGCGTAGATCTGCCTTCGCTGTTCCCAATCGGCGGCGAGGAAGCAGCGTTCGAGGTCCGGCGCCGGGAGGGTTGCGGGGATGCAGCGGCGGCGGCTTCGGCCCTTCGGCGCGATCGCGGGGGTTCGCCTTGAAGTGCCCGTGGCGGACCCGCATCTGTAGAAGACGCAGGTCAGGTGAGAGTGCTGCGAGCGCGCCCTCAGACAGAGATGCTCGCGCTGCGACCAACTCCTCCACATCATCGGAATCGGCCTTGTCAGAGCCTCGCGGTGCGATCGCGGAGAGCCGAAGTTCTTGGGACGGAGAGAAGGTAGCGACGGATCCGTGGTGTCGGTGCGCCCACGCTTCTCGAGGTACTGTCGAGTACGCGGTCTGCATTTCACCACTCCTGCCAGGACGGGTAAGCGATGAATAGAGCCGTGGTGTCGAGCTCGGGGCTTTACGAACAGTCATCGTGCATCCCTCTGTGCCGTTGGCGCAAGTGCGTCGGTTATCGGTCCCGGTAGGTTTTTCCGCGTCTGTGGGGTTCCTGACTCGCTTGCCGGGATGCGGGTTAGCGTTTCCGATAGCGTCGATTGACAATCGACGTAACGAGCAGTTTGCCTTCCCCGTTGGGCGTTGCATCCTCCTCGAGCTCGGGCTCGATGTGCGCAGATAGCTGGCCGGTCCAGCTGCCGTCGTCCTCCTTCGGCGACGATCCTCTTGTGGAGTAGCGCCGATAGTATCAGGTCGCCGTGCGCGAGGAATGCCCGGTACGCGATCCTCCGGTCGGGGAGTCGAGCCAACCCTCTTTGGTGCTGACAGGAACCGAGAATCGCTCGAGGTCATCGGGCGATCGGCTTGTTTGGTCCTCGATGAAGATGTCGGGAAACTCGGCGAGCATCCGATTGAACGGGGTTAGCTCGGCGAACTTCGCGCCAGTGAGCCATTCGTCAGCCGTCGAGCTGGTGATCGCGCGCCCGCACGAACATGGTCGGTTCGATTGACCGGCGTGCGGCCGGCTGTCGTTGTTGACGGTGTTGCGATGGACGCCGAGCTGCTCGCCCACATGTCGGTGCGTGGAGACTCGAGCTCGTACGCTTGCGGGCGATGCGCCCATGCGCTCGCCGACCGTTAGGTCCCGCGAGGCTCTCGGGCCCGAGGCGGGGTGGTCTCTCGGTGATGGCTGCACGCTGTCGGGTGGAGTGCCGTCGCCGCCAGCGTACAACATTGTGCCCGCTGACTGATTTGCGCATTGGTTCTTATCAGGGGGAACAGGCGCGCCGGTGGTGGCAAATCCTCTGTGGCGGCATGTGGCTTCCGCTTTGGCGTGGCAACTTTCCAACCACTGAGCCCGGTGACCGCGGATGATCTGATATGAGTGCCTCTGACGCTGCCCGCGAGCTCCGCCTGAGCATTTCATAAAACCTGCCGCCAGAATCAGCGTTCAGGCTGTTTCGCGAAGTCTGGGCGACGTATGTGG